>Ga0180217_1000413_pt1 | contig 71993 bp, 67 predicted proteins | sample eDN3rd37CBELigOP_FD_128521 | JGI IMG/M metagenome (GOLD analysis project Ga0180217, IMG submission 128521) | Enriched Organic Plus compost microbial communities from Emeryville, California, USA - eDNA 3rd pass 37_C BE-Lig OP (version 2) (version 2) ...
CCGAAGCCGGCGCCCGCCCCGTCCGCCGCCTCGCTCATCGCCAGGCAGTTGGCGTCATTGGACAGCCGCACCGGCCGGCCGAGCCGGGCCGCCAGGTCCCGGTCCAGCCGCCCCCCGTTCAGCCAGGTGGAGTTCGCCCCGCGCACCAGCCCCGTTGTCAGGGAAAGGCTGCCGGGAATGCCCACCCCCACCGTGCCACGCGCGCCGAGGTCCCGCTCTGCCGCCTCCACCATGCCGCCGATCAGCGCCACCACTCCGGCATAATCGGGTGGCGTGGGCGCGCGACGGCGCAGCAGCGGGGCGCCATCGCGACCGAGCGCCACGATCTCCGTCTTCGTCCCGCCGAGGTCGATGCCGATGCGCACCGTCATGCGCCCAGGGTGGGGCCGCGACCGGCCGGCCGCAAGCCTTGCGGCCGGCGGCGCCGGGTGCTGCAATTCAGGGATGTCGGAAACAACCCTCGACGTGCAGGGCCTTTCCTGCCCGCTGCCCGTGCTGAAGGCCAACAAGGCGCTGCGCAGCCTGCCGCCGGGCGCGCGGCTGACGGTGCTCGCCACCGATCCCGCCAGCGTGAAGGATTTTTCCGCCTTCTGCCAGGAGACCGGGCATGAGCTGGTCTCTTTCGGGGAGAGCTCCGGGGTCTATCGCTTCGTGCTGCGCAAGCGGGCCGCCGCGCCGTGAGCACGCTGCTGCTGACCCACCGCGCCTGCCTGGCGCACGATCCCGGCGATTTCCACCCGGAATGCCCGGACCGGCTGCGCGCCGTGCTGAAGGCGCTGGACCAGGAGGCGTTTTCCGAGCTGATCCGCGACCAGGCCCCCGAAGCCACCCTGGAGCAGCTCTGCCGCGTGCATCCGCGGAACTACGTGGAGGCCATCCTGTCGGTGCGCCCCGGACCGGGGGAGAGCGTGCCGCTCGATGCCGACACGGCGATGAGCCAGGGCAGCGCCGAAGCCGCGCTCCGTGCCGCGGGCGCGGCGGTCGCCGCCGTGGATGCGGTGATGCGTGGCGAGGTCCGCCGCGCCTTCTGCGCCGTGCGCCCGCCCGGCCATCATGCGGAGCCGTCGCGGCCCATGGGCTTCTGCCTCTTCTCCAATGCTGTCGTCGCCGCGCGCCATGCGCAGGCGGCGCATGGGGTGGAGCGCGTCGCGATTCTCGACTTCGACGTGCACCACGGCAATGGTAGCCAGGCCTGCGTGGAGCGCGACGCGAGCATCCTCTATGCCTCCACTCACCAGTCGCCGCTCTATCCCGGCACCGGGGACGCGACCGAACGCGGTGTGGGCAATGTGTTCAACGTGCCGCTGCCCCCCGGGACGGATGGCACCACCTTCCGCGAAGCCTGGGAGAATGCACTGCTGCCGGCGACCGACCGCTTCGCGCCGGGGCTGGTGGTGATCTCCGCGGGCTTCGACGCGCATGCCCGCGACCCGCTGGCACAGCTTCGGCTGCGCGAGGCCGACTTCGCCTGGCTGACCGAGGCGCTGTGCATGCTGGCGGAACGGCATTGTGGCGGGCGCGTGGTCTCGATCCTGGAGGGCGGCTACGACCTCGAGGCGCTGGCGCACAGCACCGCCGCGCATGTGCTGGCGCTGATGCGGAGCTGAACGGCCCTCCCCTCCGAGGTGCCAACGGACACAAGCCGGACCGCACGCAGGGACGCCGTTCGCGCGGCCTTGCGCGTGGCGCCGCCAGGGCGGAGCATGCGGACATGATCACGGCAGGCATCATCGGGCTGGGCTGGTGGGGGCAGATGCTCCTCAAGGCCGCGGAGGGCAGCGCATCCCTCCGCTTCGTGCATGCGGCGAGCCGCAATGCGGACGCCGGCGCGCCCGTGGCCGCCCGGCACGGGCTGCGCTTCTCCACGGACGTCGCCGAGCTGCTGCAGGACGCCGCCGTGCAGGCGGTCGTCATCGCCACGCCGCACTCCACCCACCTGCCGCTGATCGAGCAGGTGGCAGCGGCCGGCAAGCCGGTGTTCTGCGAGAAGCCGCTGACGCTCACGCGCGCGGAGGCGGTGACGGCGGTGGAGGCTTGCCGCCGCGCCGGCGTGCCACTGGCCGTCGGCCACAACCGGCGCTTCCTGCCAACCATCCAGGCCATGCGGCGCATCCTCGAGGAGGGCAGCCTCGGCACGCTGCTGCATGTCGAGGGGCATCTCTCGAACGAGAACTCCTCGTCGAGCTTCGCGCCCTGGCGGCATGATCCGCAGGAATCCCCCGCCGGTGGCCTGACCGGCACGGGCGTGCACGTGCTGGATGCCTTCACCAACCTGGTCGGGCCCGCACGCCGCGTGCTCGGCACCCATCTGCTCCGTCACCGGCCGCCGCCCGGCCCGCTCGACAGCCTGACGGTGGCGCTGGAATTCACCAGCGGCATTTCCGGCACGCTGGCGGCGGTGCGCGCGACGCCGCGCTACTGGCGCATCCATGTCTTCGGCGAGAAGGCGAACCTCGAGACCTGGGGCGACGCCAGCGGTGATCGGCAGGTGATCCTGCGCCCGGCCGGCGCACCGCCCGAAGTCATGACCTTCCCGCCGGTGGACACGCTGCGTGCGGAGCTTGAAGCCTTCGCGCTGGCGCTGTCGGGCGGCCCCGCCTATCCCGTGCCCTATGACCAGATGGTCGCCACCGTCGCGGTGTTCGAGGCGATCGTGCGCTCGGTTGCGGCCGGCGGCGCCGCAACCGAGGTGGAGCAGGGCTAGAACGGATCCCATTCAGGTGGGCTCGCCTGAATGGGTGAAGATCTTCGTTCAGACAAGGAACTGGAGCATTTGCCGTAAGCCCGGACGAACGGGCAATGCTCCAGCGGCCGCGACCTATTCCGGCGGCATGGCCCAGGAAGCCGCCTCATGCCCCGGCATGTAGTTGCGGTTGTCGATGGCGGCGTTGCGGTTCACCAGCGGGCGGTTGAACAGCGGGTGCGTCATGCTGCGCACCTCGTGCTCCACGCGGAAGAGCGGCCGGTTCGTGTCCGGGTCCACGATGTCGAGGAAGCGGTACTGCCAGGGATTACTCTCCTCGCTGATCAGCCCGCGCTCGGCAAGCTTCGCATGCGGCCCGCCGAAATCGGCCAGCGTGATCTGGATGTGGTGGCCGTCGTAGTCGGGCTGCGGCGCATCGGTCTCGCGGAAGACGAGGTACTGTCCGTTCGCCACCAGCGCGCGGGCCACGCCATCGGCCGCAGTTGCCGGCGCGCCCAGGATCTCGCGGTAGAAGCGCGCGATGGCGGGCGTGGTGCCCGGCGCGACGTTGAATTCCACATAGGGCATGCCGAGGGTGACGCGGCCGAAGCGCGCCGTATCGGGCTCATGGCAGCGGATGCGGTTGCCCCAGGGACAGGTGACCTCCACATAGTCATTCGTCTCTGTGAAGCCGAACTTCGTCCCCTCCAGCTCCGGCCGGACGCGCGCCAGGCGCTCCAGCAGCCGGCGACGGCTCGGCAGCACCAGGCCGGTGACGCCGCGCAGCACCTCCGGCCCACCCTTGGGCAGGTGGAACTGGCTGATGCCGACATTCGCCCACATGTTGTCGGTGCCGGTCATCAGATAAGGGTCGCGCGTCAGTCCCAGGCCGCTGATGTAGAAGGCGGTCGCCTTGAGCTGGTCGGGAATGCGCACATTGACGTGCTGCAGCTCCACCACATTGCCGAGCGATTCCGCCGTGCGGTCGTAGGGGCAGTCGAGCCTTGTCGTGCCGTCCATGGGGTCTGTCCTCCCGCGTCACCTGGTGGGCGACGGGCCATCGGCGTGGCGCGCCTCGGGCGGTCGCCGTCGCGGCAGCTTCGCGCGGAGGTGCCATGGCTGTCCAGCGGCCGCTTCGGGGCCGCCCGGCCCGTGACCGGCCAATCCCGGGGTGTGCGCTCGCTCGCCGGAGGACCGGTTCGCCGCCCCGCCGTGACGGGACGGCGCGTCCTCAGTCCGCGTACTGCCCCGCCGCGCGGATGATCGGGCGCCACTTGGCGATCTCGGCCTGCCAGAACTGCCGGTGCGCCTCGGGCGTCGCCTGGGCCTCGGGCACCGGCTCTGTGCCGAGCTCAGCGAAGCGCCTGACCAGCTTCTCGTCGCGCAATGCCGTCCGCAACGCCCGGGAGAGCCGCTGCGCGACCTCTGCCGGTGTGCCCTTCGGCGCGTAGAGCCCATGCCAGACGGAGACCTGGAAATCGGGCAATCCCGCCTCGGCCGCGGTCGGGACCTCCGGCAGGGCGGCGACGCGCTGCTCCGTGGTGACCGCGAACACCTTCACCGCGCCGCTCCGGATCTGCTCGGTGGTATTGGTGGTCTGGTCGCACATCAGATCCACACGGCCCGAGAGCAGTTCCTGCATCGCCGGGCCGGTGCCACGGAAGGGCACGGTGGTCATCGGCGCGTCCGCCGCCTTCATCAGCAGCAGGCCGCAGAGATGGCTCGCCGCACCGAGGCCGGCATTGGCGTAGTTCAGGGCCTCGCGTTCGCGCCGGATGACGGCGATCGCCTCCTGCAGCGTGTTCGCCGGGAAATCCCGCTTCGCCACCAGCGTCATCGGCACCGCGGTGACCAGGCCGATGGCCTCGAAGCTGCCCACGGGGTCGTAGCCGAGATGGCGGTAAAGCGTGGGAATCGTCGCCATGCCGATATGGTGCAGCAGGAGGGTGTAGCCGTCCGGCCGCGCCTGGGAGACGCGCTGGGCGCCTATGGTGCCACCGGCGCCGCCGACATTCTCCACCACCACCGTCTGGCCGAGATCATGGCCCATGGCTTCGGCGAGCAGGCGCGCCACCGTGTCGGTTGGCCCGCCGGCGGCGAAGGGCACGACGATGGTGATGGTGCGCGTCGGGTATTGCTGCGCTGCCGCAGATCCCGCCCCGAGGCCGAGGGCAGCGAGCGAAAGCAAGGTGCGCCGGGCGAAGCGGAGCATCGGTCATCCCTTCAGGTGGCGTTTCGCCGCCAAGTTTTCGTTGGCGGCCGATGTCCATGAGGTCATCACGAAGGTCAAGCCTGGCAGGCATCGCTGGTTTCGCCCTGGCGGTGATGCCGCACCCGTTGCCACTCGCATTGGTTGCATGCTGGCGTGGCCGTGATTCATCGTTACGCGCAAGTTCGTTAAGATTGCTCCATGCACGGAGCAAAGGCTGCTGACGCTCCGGTGGCGACCCCGAGGTCGCGCCTCGATGAGCTGGACGGGCTGCGCGCCCTGATGGCGCTCTGGCTTGTCCTGGTGCATGCCGGCCAGCTCAGCGGGCTGGCGGAGTTCGACCATCCGCTGGCGCGGCTGCTGCTGACCGGCCAGACCCGGGTGCATGTGTTCATGATGCTGAGCGGCTTCGTCATCGGTGTGTTGCTGCTGCGCGATCAGCAGCGCTGGACCCGCTTCGTGCGCGACCGCGCCGCGCGGCTGTTCCCGGTCTTCCTGGTGGCGCTGGCGTTGGCGGTGGCGATCCGACCGCTGCAGCATCAGGTCTATGCGGATGCGCTCTGGATCAGCCAGGAGATGCGGGAGACGGTGCTCGACCGCATCGACCTCGAGACCGAATCCCTGCGCGCGCATATCCTGGCCCACGCCCTGCTGCTGCACGGGCTGGTGCCGGAACAGTGGTTGCCGCACAGCGATATCGCGCTGCTCGGTCCCGCCTGGAGCCTTTCGGTCATCTGGCAATTCTATGTGGTGGCGATGCTGCTGCCGCTGGTGTTCTTCCGCAGCCGCTTGGCGGTGGTGGCCTGGCTTGCCCTGCCGGGGCTGTTCCCTGCCGTGCAGCTGCTGGCGAGCCTCGCCGAACTCAGCTTCGGCTATGCGACTCTGGCTGAGCATCTGCCGCTGTTCCTGATCGGCATGGCAACGGCGTGGCTCCTGCCAGTGCTGCGCGGGTTGCCGGTGCCAACACTCCGTGCCGTGCTGGGTGCCGGCTGGGCCGTGGCGGCCATCGCGGGGCTGGTGGAGGAAGACCGGGTCGGCGGGCTGCTGCTGTGGCTGCCGCTGATCCTCTGGACGCTGACCTTCTGGGCGGCGCTGGACCGCGAGGCTGTTCTGGCGCGGACCGGGCGTGCGGTGCTGAGCTTCGGCCTGCTGAAGCCCGTGGCGGTGATCTCCTACGGCCTGTTCCTGGTGCATGTGCCGATGCTGAACCTGGTGGCCTGGTCGCTCGGCGGTACGGCGCTGGAGGAGGCGGGGCCGCTCGCCTGGTGCGTGGTGCTGACCCTCCTGGGTGGTGCTCTGTCCCTGCTGCTGGCCGCGCTGCTGTACCGGCTGGTGGAACTGCCGGCGGACCGCTGGCTGCGCGGACGGCGGCCACAGCCTGGTTCGGCGATCCCGCGCCAGCCCGAGGCCATGGCCCTGCGCATCCCGGTGACAGGGCGCTTCGGCCGCCTGTTCTGAGCGGCACGGGTTCGGTCCCCGGGTGATGCCGGTCTCCCCGAACCCGCGCGCCGGAACGCAACGGCATCTTCAAGGAGAAGATGATCCGGGCTGCGGGCCTTGGACATGCCGAGCGACCTCGTCAGGCCTCGCATGTGTTCCGCACGGCTTTCGGCGCGACCGCCCGGTCGAGCGGAACGGGCGCAGGCTGCCCAGCGCCATCCGACAGGACCGCCCCTGAACCGCGCCCCCGCACGCAGCGGCCGTTTCAGGGAGCCGGTCAATGCCAGAGGAAATTGCCATCCGACAGGCCGTTTGGGGATACTCCCGTCAGGATGACGGATATGTCCGATGATCCATCGCCATTCACATCAACCTGCAACAGGTGGCTCGCGGCGTCGAAACGCGCCTCGGAGTTGCCGGCGGCGGAGAAGGCCCCGGCGGCAAGATAGGCGAATTCGCCTTTCAGAAGACCATCGAACACCAGAAAATCCTTGCCCGGCTGAAAGTCCAGAATCGTGTCAGGCGCCCTGGCTGGAGACTGATTGAGCGCTTCATAGACAAAGCAATCGGGACCCGTGCCCCCGGCGAGGACGTCGGCACCAGCACCGCCCATGATGAAGTCGGCACCGCCGCCTCCCGTGATCGTGTCGGCACCCGCATTGCCGGTCAGGGTGTCCGCGCCCGCGCCCCCGGCGAGGAAATCGGCGTCAGCCCCGCCGATGATGGAATCCGCACCGTCACCTCCCGTAATCGTGTCGGCACCGACCCCGCCGATCAGGATGTCCGCGCCCCCGTCCCCGACCAGGGAGTCGGCGTCAGCACCACCGGTGATGATATCGGCGCCAATGCCCCCCATGATCGTGTCGGCACCGACGCCGCCGATCAGGGTGTCCGCGCCCGCACCCCCGGCGAGGAAGTCCGCGTCGGCACCTCCGTTGATGGAGTCGGCACCGTCGCCTCCTGTGATCGTGTCCTCGCCATTGCTCCCCTGGATCCGGGCTCCCACGGCGCCTTCGACCTCGATGTGGTCGTTACCCGCACCGCCCCTGATGCTCTCGGCCTGCCTGACCGTGACGGTATTGCCTCCGTCCGCCAGTACCAGGAGATCGGTGCCCGCACCGAGGTCGACGAAGGCGTCCGAGACGGGGGCGCCGAGTGTCAGGCGATCCCTGTCCGCACCGCCGATGATGGTCTCGACGTCACGAATGACACCAGTGTTCCTGCCATCCGCGAGCGTCAGGCTATCCATGCCGTCGCCCAGATCGATGTCCAGCGTCCGGGACGCCGCAGCGAGGATGACGTCATCATCGGCATCCTCGGCCGACTCGCCCCGATCATCCTCGCCCGGTCCGCCGGAGCCGTCTTCGCCCGTCTCGCCCGAGACTGTGCCGCCATAGATCCCGGGGATCGTCACCGCATAGGTCGGCATCTCCGTGTAATCGATCTCGGTCGTTCCCAGAGGAGCAAGCGCCGCCAGCATCCTGTAGACGTCCAGCGCCTCGGTGGAGCCGGTCAGATGATAGATGCCGGCCAGCGTCGCCATCGCCAGCCGGTCGTAATCGCCATCCATCCATTCCTTGCCGCTCGACATGCCTTCCGCCACGGTCATGGCGCCGATCTCGGCCCAGGTCGTGTAGAGTCTCCAGGTCTCGGGATCGCCGACGGCGAGGTTGTAGGCAGTGCCGTCGTGCGGATCGAAGCCGTCGGCCGCGTGCTGGAAGCGCCCGATGAGAAAATTCGCCGCCCACTCCAGGAAAGTGAGTGCATCCTGGTTGCCGCGCGACGCGGCAGCGATCGCGACCGAGGCGAAGTAGTCCTGCTGCCAGGGAGCCATCGCGCCGAAGCCGGAGCCATAGGCACCGGGCAACCAGCCATAAGCTTCACCCTGCAGCGCCGTCCATTCCGGGATCTGCGCAACCAGCCATTGCCAGTTCGCATCCGAGATGCCTTGGAAATAGGCCTGCTCGGGACTGCCATCGGGATTGGCCCAGGCCGCATTGTCGATCTGGCGCAGGCTCCAGGCGGAAGCACGCACCTGGCCACCATCGACGACGATCTTCTGGTAGGCGTCCACCGCGTTCCAGGCGGCCTGGGCATTCAGGTTGTCGAGAATCCAGCGCTCGCCGGTCAGCAGGTAGGGCACGAAGGACAGGTCGGGCTGGTGCGCTACGTCGGTCGCCCAGCCTGTCGCAGCCTCGTCCACGTCCTGAGTGAGCCAGCGAGATGGATAGTTGTCCGCGTCGAACCAGGTGCCTTGGGCTGTATCCCAGAAATTCCAGGGAATCGAACCGGCAGCCTCGGCCTGCCCCAAGGCCAGGGCCGCCGCACGCGGGTCCTGGCTCATCAGCCAGACCGTATTTGGCTGGGTGGTGAAGCCGATATCCCACCGGCCACCCGTCATGGGCATGTACTGGGTCACGCCATTGGCCGCGAGCGGATCGCCCCAACTCCGATCGCTCATGACCTGCTGGTACTCGTCGAAGATATACTCCTGGATGTCCAGCGTCAGGTCATAGTCGGCGACTGCACCCAGCTGTTCGAGCTTCGCCACATCCTGCCGGATGTTGAGCCAGCCGCCGGAGGGATCGCCGATGCCCTGGCCGCCATCCGTCCCGTTCGAGGAGAATTCCCGGTGCCAGTTCTGGTACTGCGCCTGGTCGACGGTCTCATGCGCCACCTCGCGTCCGTCCATCCGGACGACAAGGTCGTAGCTGACCGGGCCACCGACCTCCTCCATGGCGCGGTCGTTGTTGAACTGGGCATCCACCTGGAAGCCGCCGCCCTTGAAGGCGGTGACGTCGAAGACCAGGCGCATCGAGCTGTCCGGGACCAGGATCTCGACGCGCGCCTGCGTCGCCAACCCGCCCTCCTGCCAGAAGGAGGCGGTGCCATCGGCCAGCGCGTCCTGCAGTGCGGTCAGTACGTCGATCTGGATCGGCGCTTCGCCCTGCACCGCCAGATCCACGGTGAAGGAATGGCCTTTCATGGCGGTGGCGAGGTCGATCGCAGGATCGGCAGCAACAGGGCCATCCGCGCGCGCAAGATCCACTTCCACCGAGGCGCCGGGCGGAAGCGCAGGACGTTGTATCGACAGGACGGCCATTTTCACCGAGCCGTCCGGGTAGGTGGTCTTCACGTCCATCTGGACCGGAACGGGCGCGCCGCCAATCCATGCGACGAGGTCGCTGCCGGCGGGAAGTTCGCCCTGAGCGAAAACCTGGCCCAGGGTGGCGACGCCACCCGTCAGCGTGCCGGACCCTGCGTTCTCGAGCGAGAGGCTGGCGAGCAGGCCTGAGCCAGTCACCGCAGCACCAGACGAGGTAGCCGTCGACACGACCTTTCTCCCACTGAGGGTTGAGAAGTTTATAGATTGTTACACGCTATGATTGCAATATTAACCACAAGAAAGGACCATGTCGGCCATCAGATGCGATGCCACAGAATGGAATATTCTATCACGTGTGCCACCGACAGGAGCGACACGAGGGCGCAGCCCCGAAAGACTTGATCTGGAGTCTTGAAGCTCAGGCTGCCGATTGATTCCCCGTCCCTCATCCTCCTGAAAGCAACGCTGCCCGAGTTACGCCGCCCTTATGGCAGGATTTTGTCAGCTACCGAACTGCGACGCCTCAGGGCTTCCTTGACATTGTCAGTGCACGCAGCAATTCGGATCCTCTCCGGAAAAGACTTGGGCCGCACGGATGCTCCGTGCCCCGCTGTTGCTCTGTGCTTCAGGAGCACTCGGATGAGCTGGCGGCCAGAGCAGCAGCAGGCGGATCGGGACGCACCGTGAACCCCCTCTGACCTGAGCGATGCCGGGTGGATACTGGCCACGCCGCTGCCTCGCCCGGCGCAGCATGGGGCCATCCGCCCAGGGCAGATCCGCACGACACCGGCCACGATTCGCTCGCCCGCCGGCTACCGTCCCTGCGGACTACGCCGCCGAGGACCCGGCGGCAAAGGGCGCGGTCCGTGACTCCGGGCAGCGCCGCGCCGGCGTCCAGGTGCTGCAGGTGGCCTACCGAGGCGGTCAGGCGGTGCCCGACCTCCTGGCCGGGAACATCACCGGCCTGTTCCTCGAGGTCTCGAGCGTTCTGCCTCTGCATCGCGAAGGCAAGGGCCGCATCCTCGCCATCGCCTCCGATAGGCGCTGGCCGCTGCTGCCCGACGTGCCGACTTTCATCGAGGGCGGCGTGCAGGATTTCGTCGAGGGCGCCTTCGCCACCAGCAGGCACGAGGGGGCGAGATTCAGTATCCCGGGACGATCCCTGGCCTTGCCTGAGGCGGCGGACTGCGCGGGAAGGCGGCGAGGAGGCGGAGCCCGGCACGGCACTCGCAGCGGCGCGCGCTGGCAGCGCTTCGCCGAGGACCACTCAGCATCGGCGTCGGAGGAGGGTGACCCTCTGCTCGTCCTGCCTGAGGATACGGGCGACGCTGTCGGGCAATAGCGGCGCGATGCGCAACGCCTCGAACACCCGCCAGGGCAGGCTGCTGGGCGTGGTGCTCTCGATGACCTGCCATTGCGCGCTTCCGTCCGGACAACGGGCTGCAAAGCCATTCTCGGGCGGTGCAGAGCGGGTAGCGGCGACCAACGCGCCTACCGGCACGGTCCCGTGCTGCACGCGTTCCGCGAGGTTGGGATCCTCAGCCAGCCGGAAGCGGGCCAGTGCGTGGAGTTCGTCGGTTGCGAACAGGTCGCCCTCCCGCATCGCGAAGCGCTCGAGCAATGGCACCATCGCGGCGGGAACCGGCTGCACCAGAGCCACCGCCAGGCTGGGGAGCGCAAAGACCGCTGCCCATGCGACGAAAGCCAGGCCCGGACGCGGCAGCAAACGCAGCAGCGCATGCGCAGCAAGCGGGCATAGCAACAGCACCGCCAGCCAGTAATAGCGAACGTTCGGGGCAATCACCAGGACGAAGGTGTTCAGCACATATTGCAGCCCAAGCACCATGAGGGCGAGGAGCGCCAGGCGCATCGCTGCACCACTGCTCTGCACCCTGGGATTCCGTAGGACGAACCACGCGCCAAGGAGGCCGAGAGCCGGCAGCAGCATCGTCCAGGGTGAGAGGAACAGCCGCACAAGCGGCGTCAGAGTCCAGTGGGTCGGTATCGGTGCCGGCACCTGCCAGCGGGCGGCAAGATCCCAGTTGAAGAACAGGCCAGTCCCACCGTGATATGTGTGCCCGGCGAGATGTGCACTTGGGATCTCCACATGTCGCAGGTCGACGGACAGGCGGTGGAGAGGATCACCTGCGACGATCTGGTTGAAGGCCATTTCGCCGATCGTCGGCAAGGCGTAGCCCAGCGCAAGAGCCACCACGGATGCGAGGCGCGCCGGCGCAGGCCGCGCACGATCTGCAAACAGCAACAGCAAGGCGAGCGATACGGGAGCGGCGATCGCCGTCTGCCGAACCGACAAGGCCAGGCCGCCGATGATCCCTGCCAGGAACAGCACCATCATCCGGCGCTGCAGCAGTGCATCCCAGGCGCCGAGCACCAGCACGCAAGTGAGGCCCGTCAGGGCCATCTCCATGGGCTCGATGCCGTAGCGCGTGGGGAGGCGCGCCACCATGAGCGTGCCAAGCGCCACCAGCACGGAAAAGAAGGCGGTGCGCGCCCCGAATGCCTGGCGTCCCAGTGACCAGGCCACGACAAGTATCAGGCCGAAGAGCAGCGAATGCAGGATGACGAGCACCGTCTCCTGCGCGCCAAGCAAGCGGAAGCCCGCTGCCAGTGTCAGGACGTAAGGCAGCCGCGCCGCCCAGTGGTTGGCGGCGGCGTGCGGCCCCTCCTCGGTCCAGCGCAAGGCGGCGTCCACGTATTCCCGGTCGTCGAAGGCCGCATAGCCGAAGGGCAGGACCAGCGTGGCCAGTATCAACACGACCAGGCTCGCAGCAGCGGCCTGCAGGGCATAGCGGACGGCCGGCTGCTGTGGGGTTGAGACCTCCCGTTGTGGTACGACGGTCGCCGTCATCTGGCGCGAACGCATCTTTGGTGTTCCTTGCGGCCCCTGGCAGGTACAGTACCTTATTCCGGCTTTGCAGGTCCTGTGCGATTCGCCCTCCGTGTCCGGGCCGGCACGCGCCGCAGGGCGATGGCAGGCGTGGGACGCGATCGCCGCTCAGCGCGGAGGTGCTCCATTCCGCGAAGCGTCGCGGTACTGGTTGCGGGCTGGAAGGTGGATGCACGCGGATGCTCCGCGGGCCTGCCTCGCGGCTCGGATGGCTGGACAGGCCCTCAGCCGCCCGCTCCGCGCAGCTATTCGCCCCCGGCCGTCGTACCGGGAGGGATCACCAATACCTCAGCCGCGAGCCTCCCTGGCCGCCTGCTGGCATGCTCCGGGCTCTCAGCGTGCGCGGAGCCGTGCCGTGACATTCGCGCGGAAGCCCTCGATGTGCCTGCCGGTCGCCTCCGCGGCGCCGGCCGGATCGCGCCTGGCGATGGCCTGGTAGATGTCCTCGTGCTCCCGGAGAACCTCCGGCTGGTGACCCTCCTCGCCGAGCGAGATGAACCAGAACCGCACCGCCCGATCGTGCAGGTTCCGGAGGATGTCGACCAGAACGGCGCTTTTCGAAGCGCGGGCAACCAGGTCGTGGAACTCGCGGTCGAGCAGCATCATCGCCTCGGCGTTGCGGGCGGCGACCGCGGCCCGGGTGCGCCGGAGCACCCGCGCCATCGCCGCCAGCTCCCCGGGCTCCGCGCGCTCCGCCGCCAGCCTGACGCAGTGGCATTCGTTGATCGTCCGGGCCTCGATGATCTGCAGCAGCTCCTCCCGGTCGATCGGGCGGACCTGGATCCCCTTGCGGGGACGGATGGTCACCAGCCCTTCCAGCCGTAGCCTGGCAAGCGCATGGCGCGCCGGCATCAGGCTGAGGTTCAGCCGCTCCGCCACCTGGGCCTCGTTCAGGTCCTCCCCGGGCGCAAAGCGGCAGGTGATGATGTGGTGCTTGATGGCCTCGTAGGCCTGATCCTTCAGCGGCGTGGCCCGGACCCGGGCCATGGCCGGCCCTTCCGGCCGAACCGGGCCCGACGCGGTGAAGCGCATCCCGGCCCGCCCTTGCGCAACCACGGAGAGATCCCTCCCTTGCCAACCCCGGAGCCAGGGGCCGGGTCCGCCGAACCCAGCCGCCCGGCTGTCATCGCGCCCAGATGGCACAGGCATCCCGGCTTGGCGAGCGCGGGCGCGCCATCGCGGCCACGGTACGCGCCCCCGGCGGAAGCCGGGCGAGATCGCCCTGGACGCTGCCGGCGAGGCGGTCTCGCCAATCCGCAGGGCGCAGACCGGGCGAGCTGATGCGGTCAGTCGAGGGTCGCGCCGGAGATGCGCACTGCCTCGCGCCACAGCGGCGCGTCCGCCTGCATCGCCTCCCGGAATGCCGCCGGCGTGCTGCAGACCGGAGTCGTGCCCAGTCGCTCGAGGTTCGACCGGAAGCCTGCATCGCCGCAGGCCGCCTGCAGCTCCCGCGCCAGCAGGGCAACGACCTCGGTTGGCGTCCCGGCTGGCGCGGCAATGCCGTTCCAGGTCTCGGCGCGGAAGCCGGGGTAGCCCTGCTCGGCGACGGTCGGCACGCCGGGGAGCGACGGCAGCCGCTCGGGGCCGGCGACTGCCAGCACGCGCACCTTGTCGCCCCCGGCGTGTGGGATCATGTCCGAAGGGTTGCCGAAATAGGCCGCAACCTCACCGGCCACCAGGGCCTGCATGGCCGGCGCCCCCCCGCGGTAAGGGATGTGCTGCAGTTCGATGCCGGCCCGCTCGAGCAGCAGGGCCATGGCCAGATGCGTGGAGGAACCGCTGCCGGCCGAGGAGTAATCGAGCCGGCCGGGCTGCCGCTTCGCCAGGGCGACGAACTCGGCCAGGGAGCCGGCGCCGAGCTTGGCCGAGACGCCGAGGACCATCGGGTTGCTGCCGATGATGGAGACCGGCGTGAAGTCCTTCTGGGTGTCGAAGGTCAGACGGGTCGTCAACGCCGGGAGCATGACCATCTGCGAGGCGCTGGCTGTGAACAGCGTGTACCCGTCGGGATCGCTGCGGGCAACAAGGTCGGCCGCGATGGCGCCGTTCGCCCCGCTGCGATTCTCCACCACGACGGACTGGCCGAGACGCTTCGAGAGCCACTCCGCGCTGAGCCGGCCGATGCTGTCGGTCACCCCACCCGGAGCGAAAGGAACGATCATGCGGATCGGACGCTCCGGCCAGGCCACCTCCGCCGCGGTCGCCGGGCGGAACGCCGCCATGCCTGCCAGGCCACCGGTGCATACTGCCGCCCCGGTCGCCAGGCCACGCAGGGCCCTGCGCCGCGTCCACTGCGCCATGCCGGCGCGATCGTTTCCACGCTTCATCACTCAGCCTCCGTTGCAGTCGCCTGTCGATGCCGCGGCCGTGCTTCTTCCGTCCGGTCCGCTGCCCGAGCCGTGTGTGCTCACGCCCGCCTCGCGCATTGCTGCGCTCAGCCGCCCATGCTGTGCAGCACCCGCTCCGTGGCCGCTGCGATCGCCAGCAGCCGCCGATCTATGCCCGCCACGCCGGCGAGCATCAGGCCGACCGGCGCCTCGCCCGGCGCCGTGGCGGGCAGGGAGATCGCGCAACCATCCATCATGTTGACCAGGGTGGTGTTGCGCAGGGCCAGCAGGTTGGCCCGGGTGTAGGCCTCGTCCGCCGTCAGCGCGTCGAGGCGCGGCGGCAGGATCGCGACGCTCGGCAGCACCAGCGCGTCGTAGGAGGCGACCCTCCGTCCGACGCGCCGGATGAAGTCGCGGCGCGCCTCCAGCAGCGCGATGTAGTCCGCCGCGCTCATGGCGGCGCCACGCTGGATGCGGCTGAGGACGCGCGGATCGTAATCCCCCGCCCGGCGCTCGATCAGGCTTCGGTGCCAGGCATAGCTCTCCGCCGCAGTGAAGCCGCCCTGCGCGTTCATCGCCGCGACCTCGGCGAACGCCGGCACCGGTGCCGTCTCGATCCGCGCGCCGGCGGCCGAGAGGCGTCCCAGCGCGGCCTCGAAGCCGGCGGCGACGACCGGCTCCAGGTCGTCGAGCGCGACAGTCCCGGGCACCAGAAGGCGAAGGCCCGCAACGGGCAGGTCCGGCAGGGCCTCCGGTGCCTCGCCTGCAAGGACCGCATCGACCGTGGCGCAGCAGGCGACCGAGCGGGCGATCGGCCCGATCGAGTCGAGGCTGCCCGAGAGCGGCAGCGCACCCTCCAGCGGCACCCGTCGCGCCGTCGGCTTGAAGCCGACGAGGCCCGTGAAGGCCGCCGGAATCCGGCAGGACCCGCCGGTGTCGGTGCCAAGGGCCGCATGGGCCATGCCGTCCACCACCGACACCGCGGCGCCGGAGGAGGAGCCGCCAGGCACGCGTCCGGCCGCGCGGTCCCACGGGTTCCGCGGCGTGCCGTAGTGCGGATTGATGCCGAGTCCCGAATAGGCGAACTCGGTCATGTTGGTGCGGCCGATCACGACGAAGCCCGCGCGGCGCAGCCGCGCGACCGCCGGCGCATCCTTCGTCGCGGGGGGAGCGTCGTTCAGCACGCGCGACCCGGCGCGCGTCACCTGCCCGGCGATGTCGAACAGGTCCTTGATCGAGACCGGAATGCCTGCGTAGGGCGACGGCGCAGCGCCTGCCGCGCGCAGACGATCCATCGCGTCCGCGGCTGTGCGGGCGGAATCCGCCATGACATGCAGGAAGGCGCGGCCACCCTCGCCCGCCGGGTCGGTGATGCGAGCGAGGCATGCCTCGACCAGCGCCCGGCTCGTGGTGCGGCCGACGGCGAGGTCCGCCGCGAGCGCGTCGAGCCCGGGGGCGGCTGCAGCGGTCACTTCGGAGTCTCGTCGTAGTAGTGGATCTCGAGCAGCAGGCAGCCCGTCTCCGACTTGAACGGGCCGTGGTATGCGCCAGGCGGGCGGCAGGCATAGGCTGCCTTGTCGAACCGCTCGCCGCCCCGGCCCTCGGCGTCGTTGCCGACGATCAGATCGCCGGAGACGAGCCACACCTCCTCCCAGTAGTCGTGCACGAAGGGGGCCTTGGTGTACTCGCCCGGCGCGAAGCGCAGGAGGCGTGTGCGATGGCCGCGCTTGTTCGTCTCGTCCAGCGCGCCCGCCAGGATCTTCTGCTGGATGCCGGCGGGATAACCGGGCGGGCTGTGCCAGCCCGTCCCGAGATCCGGAACGTGGAACTCCAGATGCTCCTTGGTGATCGGCATGTCGGCTCCTCTCAGGCGTCAGCCAGCCAGCGGACGGTGTAGGCGTGCTCGATGGCCCGATCGCGGACGGGATCCCGCAACTGCATCGCGAAGTGGCGGCGCGGGCGGATGCCGCCGATCACCGGCAGCGTGCCACCGAACATGATCGTCCCTGGCAGCAGCTCGTGGCCGGCGGTGCGGCAGGCGGCCGCGGTGTCGCGCGGGTCCAGCATCGCCGCGACACTGCCTTCCTGATAGGCGACGCGGCCCTCGCCGTCCTCGACCCAGGAGCGGAGCTGCAGCCGGTCCCAGTGGTCCGCCACCTCCTCGAAGCGCCACAGCACCGGCGCCACGGGCTTCGGGCACATCTGCTTCGAGACGGGGATGGAGTAGCCCTCCACCTTCCGGTCAGTGTGGTCGGAGCCGGCCCCGACCCACCAGCCACCGTCCTCGGCGACGAGGATGAAGTACTCCGCCTCCCCGCTGGACTCGCCGCCCAGGCAGTCGATCAGCGCGGCGGTGGTCAGCAGCGCCGCGCCGGCGCGATAGAAGCATGGCGTGCTTGGCGGGGGAGCGACGCCGAGGCGCCGAAGCTCCTCGACATGCTCCTGCACCTTGTGCGGATCGCGGCCGGTCCAGCCGGCGATCACGAGGTCACGCACGGTAATGGTACGGCGGGTGGCCTTGCCATCCGCGTGGAAGTCGAAGGTGAGCTCGGTCATCGGCAGGTTTCCATAGGTTCGGCCGCTACTGGATCTCGGCCGCGCGCCGCAGGCTGCTGATCATCGAGACGCCGAGCAGGTAGGCATGGGCCTTGGCCGGGTCGGAGGCAGTATCGGCCATCCGCTCGCGGAAGGCGCGCTGCGCCTCGGGGTCCTTGGCCTCCAGGTTCTGCTTGTTGCTAATCGTCTGGCGCTGCACATGTTCGACCGTGACACCGCGCCGCTGGCGGTCATACTGGTCCAGCAGCGCTGCCGGGGCCTCGCCACGCCATACCGTGGCAAGCTTCTCGGCCAGGTTGAAGGCGTCGTGCACGCCGCCGTTCAGTCCCATGCCACCCAGCGGGTTGTTGATATGCGCCGCGTCGCCGGCCAGCAGAATGCGGCCGAGGCGGTAGGTCTTCGCCACACGCTGATGCACGCGGTACAGGGTGCGGTGCCGCGTGGGGTAGTCGTCGCGCCCCGGGACGATGCGACCGAAGCGCGCCCGGGCGAAGGTGTCGGTCATGGTCTCCTCGTCCGGAACCTCGGCCGGCACCGGGAACATGGCGCGCCAGAGCCCAGGCACGCGCAGCAGGAAGAACCACTCCTCCGGGTCGGCATAGTAGGAGACGTCGGCAAGGTCCGGGATCAGCTCGGCAAAATCGAAGGGAGTGGAGAGCACGAGGAAGCGCTCGGGCCAGGTGAAGCCCTCGAATTCTATGGCGGCGGACTTGCGGATGGCGCTGCGTGCTCCATCGGCTCCCACGACATAGGCGCCCTCGACCCGGCTGCCGTCCTGGAGCATCACCTCGACATCGTCGCCACGATCGGCGCAGCCGGTGACCTGGGCGCCGAAGCGCAGCGTGAAGCCGGGCTTGTCCCTCAGCAGCCGGTGGAGGATGCGGGTCAGCTTGAACTGCTCGCACTGGAGCCGGTAGGGGTGGCGGGTTACGTCGGCGAGCACGCCAAAATCGAAATCCGCGATGATCCCCTGGTCGCGGCTGCGATACTGCATGCGCGGCGCGACGATGCCCTGCTCGATCATCGGCTGCGCGGCGCCGAGCCCGTCCAGCATGTCGAGGGTCGGTGCATGGAAGGTGGAGCCGCGCATTTCGCCGGACAACTCCGCGCCAGCCTCCAGCACCGTCACCGGGACACCGCGCCGCAGCAGAGCCGCCGCCGCCACCAGCCCTACGGGGCCGGCCCCGACCACGAGGACGGGCTTGGTCTCCGACATGCCGTCGATTCCTCCTGAGCGATCTACGTCCGGGAAGGCTGGCTGGCCGCCGAGCCGTGCGCGCGACGACTGCGGCGCGTGACCCGGCGACGGAATGCCTGGGCAAGGCACGACAAGTGCCGGCAGCGATCTGGCAAGCCGCCCTCCGAGCTGAGGTTCATGAACCGTGGCCCCGCCCGTGCGGCGCCACAGGCGGGAGCAATGCCCGCATCCGCCGGCGGCTGCAATGGTGAAATTTCACACCGCCTGAAATTTCACTTCTCCCTCCGGGCGGCGGAAGCCGGGTGTCCGCTCCGCCCTCCCTTGGGTGCCGCCACCCATTGCGCCCGCCGGCGCGCAGCGGGTCGCGGGCCAGCCATGTGGCGATAGCGTCGAGCACTTCTTGCTGCCCCGGCGCTTTGGCACCCGGTCTGCCTGGACCGGCGTCATCATCGGACGCAGCCGCTGCGGCGCGCTCTTGCGTAGCCACAGCCATGTCCCGGCATCCTGCAGCCTTTGTGCACCTCTGTCCTGCCATGCCGCCGTGCCTGCACGGGGCCGTCACTGTCGATCGCGCGAGGAACGGCACTGTCGTCGCGTTCAAGCATCGTGCCGAACGCAATGGCCGAGATGGCGCCGACGCAGTGCAATGCGCATCTGTAGTGCATCGCCGAACATCGCCGCATGACTTGGCAGCGTCCGGCGCGCATTCGCGTCGCGTGACCCGCGACACAGCCCGGACTCAGCGCACCCGAATGTCGACACATGCAGCGTGGCGATGGAGACACGCTCCGCAGCGGATTTCCTGGCGTGCCCGGTATTGCGGCTTCGACAGGGCCGGTATGATGTCGCACACAGCTTGGATGAGGAGTTCCGATGCGGGTGTCGGCCGTGTGGATCGTGGTGGCTTCGGCCGGCGTGGCGTGGGCCGGTGCGGCTTCCGCACAGCAGGCGACACTCCCACCCATCGAGGTCATCAGCGCAGCCCCGCCGTCTGAGCCCGCTGCCAGCACGCACTACGTCCCACGCGAGGAGATCGCCGCCCGCCCCGTCGCCCGAACCGGCGAGGTACTCGAGGCCGCGCCTGGTCTGATCGTCACCCAGCACAGCGGCGAAGGGAAAGCGAACCAGTACTTCCTCCGTGGCTTCAACCTCGACCACGGTACCGACCTCGCCATCACCGTGGACGGCATGCCAGTGAACATGCCCACCCACGCGCATGGTCAGGGCTATGCCGACACCAGCTTCATCATTCCCGAGCTGCTCAGCGGCATTCGGGTTCGGAAGGGCCCCTACTACGCCGACGATGGCGATTTTGCGACCGCTGGAGCGCTGCGCCTCGACCTGATCGACGCTCTCGACCGCCCCTTCGTGCAGGGCACGGTCGGCAGCTTCGGCTACTGGCGTGGGCTCGCCGCCGGCTCGACGCCGGTCAGCGCCGGGAGGCTGCTCGGGGCGCTGGAGGTGACAACCTATGACGGCCCCTGGCGCCGTCCGGACGACCTGCGCCGCATCAATGGCCTGCTGCGCTATAGCCAGGGCACCGAGCTGGACGGCTTCTCCCTGACCGGCATGGCCTATGCAGGGCGCTGGCACTCGACCGACCAGGTGGCGGCGCGTGCGGTTTCCACGGGCCTGATCAGTCGCTTCGGGACCTTGGACCCGACCGATGGCGGCCGGGCACAGCGCTACAGCCTCTCCGGCCGCTGGGCGAGGACCGGTGACTTCGGCACGACGCGGATCTCCGCCTACGCCATCCGCTCGACGCTCGATCTCTACAACAACTTCACCTATCTCCTCGACGATCCCGTCAATGGCGACCAGTTCCTGCAACGGGATCGCCGCTGGACCTTCGGCGGCGAGGCCGTTCACAGCGTTCCCTGGACACTCTTCGGCCGCGCGGCGGAGACCCGGCTTGGACTGCAGACGCGCAACGACGACATCCGCGTCGGGCTGTTCCGCACCGCGAGCCGGGAACTCCTCTCGACCGTTCGGGAGGACAGCATCCAGGAGCACACCGTGGGCTTCTTCACGGACACGACGGTGCGCCCGTTCGACTGGATGCGGCTGACCGGCGGCCTGCGTGCCGACTGGGCGGGGGGGCGCGTGCGCAGCGACACGGCGGCGAACTCCGGCAGTGCCAGCGAGTGGATCGCCAGCCCCAAGGTCGGCCTCGTGCTAGGCCCCTGGTGGGCGACCGAGTTCTTCCTCAATGCCGGCACCGGCTTCCACAGCAACGACCTGCGCGGCGCGACCATCCGCGTCGACCCGAATGACAGGCTGACGCCACTGTCCCGCGTGCCGCTGCTGGTGCGTGCGAAGGGTGCGGAGATCGGCGTCGCAACGCGGGCCATTCCGGGCCTTGAGAGTCGGCTTGCTCTGTTCGTCCTGACGCTCGGCTCGGAGATCCTCTTCGTCGGGGATGCCGGGACGACGGAGGCAAGCCGGCCGAGCCGACGGATCGGCGTCGAATGGACCAACCACTGGCGACCGCTCCCCTGGCTGGGCTTCGACCTGGACGTGTCGGCAACGCGGGCGCGCTTCACCGACCACGACGGCCCGGGACGCCACATCCCCGGTGCGCCCAACCTGGTGATGGCGGCCGGCGTGACGGTGGACCAGGGGCACGGATGGTTCGGCACCGCGCGGCTGCGCTATTTCGGTGCCCGCCCTCTGGTGGAGGATGACAGCGTCCGATCGTCCGCGACGGCGCTGGTCAACGCCCGCATCGGCTATCGCTTCGCCAACGGCCTGCAGGCCTGGCTCGACATCTTCAACCTGTTCGACACGAAAGCGAGCCAGATCGACTACTTCTACACCTCGCGCCTTCCGGGCGAACCCGCCGACGGCATCGCGGATCGGCATTTCCATCCGGCGGAACCGTTCGCGTTGCGCTTCACGGTGGCGGCAAGCCTCTGAACCCGACCGCGGCGGCTTCGCCGCGCGACTCCATCCTCACGGATGGTCTCGCCCGGGCGGATCGGTCGGCCTTGCCGGGACGAGTTCCTGGGACAGATCCCGTGCAGGTGGGATCACCTGGACGGGCGAGAATGCTCTAGCCGCGCAGGAAAGCCGCGATGATCGGCCCGGCGACCGCCAGCCAGGCTGCGGTCCGGGGCGCATAGGGCAGGAGGAAAACCAGCGCCAGGCCGCCCAGCGCCAACATGCCGAACCACGCGACGAGCCCCATCGACCACCCCCAACGCTCCATACAGGCGAGGAGGGCAAGCGCGAGCCCGACAGCGGCCAGCACGCGCAGGGCCAGCCGGACACCCCCCGCTGGTGCCCGGTGGCGGAGTTGGCGGTGATGCCGGTCCATGGCGAAGCATAGGGCGGCCATGCCGGCGAAGCTGTAGAGCAATCCGGCGAGGATCATCGGTTCTGGCGGGCAAGTCCCCGCGCGTCCGCGGCGCCCTTCCGCACTGCGCGTGCATCGGGTCGCGCCAGGCGTCGGGCCACCAGGGCGAGGGCGAGGCCGCAACCGAGCGCCGTGAGGTCGAGGACCGCCGCCGATCCGAGGCCCGGCGTCGCGGCGCTGAGGGGCGCCCCACCCGTTGCCGCGTCCAGCACCGGCAAGGCGAGGCAGAGGAAAGCCGCCAGGCCAAGTTGCTCCGGCCAGACCAGGTCCGATCGGCGCACCAATGCGTGCGTCAGGCTCACCAACCAGACCGGCAGCAGCAGCCCAACTTCCCAGGATTCGCGGCCTGGCAGACCGGCCGGCAACAGGCGATTGAACCAGAGATAGGCGACACAGGCGATGATCACTCCCGCAATCGCCGACACGTTCAGCCGAGCGACGCTGCGGTCGAAGCGGGATGCTTCTGCCGCATGCCGGGTACGACGCTTGGCGGTGAAGAGCACCAGGCCGCTGCCGATCATGGCGGTGCCGGCCAGGCCGCAGAGAAAGTACAGCCAGCGCATGGCATCGCCCCCGAACTGGGCAAGGTGCAGCCCGACCATGGTCCGCCACGCCAGGGCCGCGCGGTTCCACTCGGTCTGGCTGCCGAGCCATGCACCGGTCACGCCGTCGAATGCGACGTGGTCGGCGACGGCGGCGATCCGGTCGTCGAAGCGGCGAAAGAACTCAATGACGGCGCTCGCGTCGCCGGGGTCGTGGACGACCACCATCTGTGCCGCGCCTTGCCCCAGCACAGCCTCGGCCTTCTCAAGGAAGGGCGCGATCGGCAGCAGCTCGGCGGGCTGTCCCGCCACGGAACGCTCGAAGGAGGTCACCACCTGCGAGCGGAGCGCACCGGCCGAGTTTTCGAAGAAGAGCTGCAATCCGACAGGCATGTAGATGCCGAAGGAGATGACCAGGCCGGTATAGGTGATCATCAGGTGAAACGGCAGCGCCAGCACCCCGCAGGCGTTGTGCGCGTCCAGCCAGGCGCGCTGCCCGGTCGCACGCGGCCGGAAGGTGAAGAAGTCCCTGAAGATGCGCTTGTGAATGATGATGCCGCTGAGCAGCGTGGCCAGCATGGCCACGGTCGCCGCGGCGACGACCCAGATACCGGTTCGCCCGGCCATCAGGCTGTAGTGGAAGTCGACGAAGAAGTGGCCGCCCAATGTCTCGCGGACCGCAATGGGATCGCCGGTCGCCGCGTCCATGTAGCGGGTAGCCCACGCACCGTCCTGCTGCCAGCGCAGTTCGGCGGCTGCTTCCCCCTCGTCCGGGAGAACGATCTGCCAGTGCGCCGCGTGAGGCGCCTCGTGGCGAAGCAGCCGTTCGGCACGGGCAATCGCCTCCGCCTGGGATACCGCACCGACCCGGTGGAGTTCCGGCCGCATCCAGTGGCTGATCTCATGTTCGAAGACCGACAGCGTGCCGGTCAGGAAGATTGCGAACAGCAACCATCCGAAGGCGAGGCCGCCCCAGGTGTGCAGCCAGGCCATGGACTGGGTGAAGCCGTTCCTCACGGCGCGGGCCAACCCAGCAGCAGGACCATCGCGCAGGGCGCGGTGGCGGCCAGGAGAACGACCCAGGCGCGGCCAGCGGAGCGGGCGGCGAAGGCCCAGAGCACGGCGAGGGCAAAGGGTAGGAAGGCGATCATGGCCGAGATGTACACCGCGTCCGGTCGCGGCACCGGCAGCAGCAGGGCGAGCGTGCCGGTGAAGGCATAGGTCAGGGCGTAGCCGCCGAAGGAGGCTGCGAGCAGGCGCCCGAACAGGTCCAGCAGACGCGGCATCCGCCTCACCACCGATAGTTCAGCGTCGCCAGCACGGTGCGCCGCGCCCCGAAGAAGCATTCGGTGGCGGCCACGCAGGTGACCACCCGCTTGTCCCCGAGATTGGAAGCGTTCACGGCAAGGTGCGCACCCTCGAGGCTTGGGGCGAGCCGACCGAGGTCGTAGCGAATGGCTGCGTCAAACAGCGTATTGGTCGGGATCTCGAAGAGGTTGGCGGAGTCCCCATAGGCACCGCTGAAGTAGCGTGCGCCTCCGGCAATGCCGAGCCCGGCAAGCGGGCCGTCGGCGAAGCTGTAGTCCAGCCAGAGGGCGGCCGTGTGCTCCGGCGCCAGGGGCAGGCGCTTGCCGCGGTTGGCGGCGACCGTCGTCCGCGTCACTTCGCTGTCGGTATAGGCATAGCTGGCGATGGCGCTCAGCCCTTCCGAGAGGCTGGCGACGGCCTCGACCTCCACGCCACGCACCCGCGCCTCGCCGGTCTGGACGTTAAAAAGGGAATTCGTTGGGTCGGGCGTCAGGATATTCGTCAGCGTCGACTCGTAGACCGCCAGGCTGATGGAACTGTTCAAGCCGGTGGGCTGATAGCGTAGCCCGATCTCCCACTGCTCGCCCCGCGTCGGCTGGAAGGGCGAGCCCGAAGCGTCGGTGCCGATCTGCGGCTGGAACGACTGCGACCAGGAGATGTAGGGGGACAGGCCGAAATCAAAGACGTAGTTCAGCCCGATGCGGCCGGAAGCAGCAGTGTCACTCTGCGTGCTCTCGCTGGACGTCAGGCGGTTCTCGGTCTGGGTGTCCACCCAGTCATGGCGCCCGCTCAGCGTCAGGATCCACCGGCCGAGGCGCAGCTGATCCTGGACATAGACGCCAACCTGATTCTGCGTCGTGAAGGTGCTGGTCAGGTTGTAGCTCGCCGGAAGCAGGAAAGGCTGGCCGTAGACAGGGGTGAAGAGATCAAGCGGCGCCGCCGAGCCACGGCCGAAGCCGTAGTCGCTGGTCGAGCGGCGATAGTCCAGCCCGACCAGGAGGGTGTGCAGCACCGGGCCGGTTGCGAAGCGCGCCTCGCCCTGATTGTCGAGCGTGAAGGCGTCGGCATGGTCATGGATCCGCACCGCGGTGCGGTTCAGTGTCCGCAGGTCAGGCTGCAATCCGATGCCACGGACGACGTTCAAGTCGAAATTGATCTGCGCGTACCGTAGGTTCTGCCGGAACGCGAAGCGTTCGTCGAAGCGATGCGCAAACGCATAGCCGATGCCCCATTGGTCGCGATCGAAGTTGTTTGAGGCTTTCTCGCCGACGAAGCGGTTGAACGGGATGCTACCGAAGGGGTTCGGCCGCAGCGTGCCCTGAGAGGGCAGGAATTGCTGCACCCCGGAATCGTCGCGCTGGAAATAGGAAAGAAGCGTGAGGCTGGTATCCGGCGTGATCCGCCAGGTGAGGCTCGGCGCAAGAAAGAGCCGGCGGTCATGCAGCTCGTCCACCTGCGTATCGGAATCCCGGGCCAAGCCGCTGAAGCGGTAGAGGAATCGTCCATCCCGGTCGATCGGCCCGCCAAGGTCGAACGCGCCCTGCAGCCGGCCGAAGCTGCCTGTCTGCAACTGCAGTTCATGCACCGGCTGGTCCGTTGGCCGGCGGCTGATCATGTTCAACATGCCGCTCGGCGGGATCTGACCATAGAGCACGGAAGAGGGGCCACGCAGGATCTCCAGCCGTTCCAGACCCCAAGGCTCCACCTGCGGCACGGCGTAGGTGCCTGAGGGCAGCCGCATGCCGTCCAGGAACTGCGCGCCTTGCAGCAGACTGAAGCCGCGCACCGTGCTCCAGCCATAGCGGAGATCGCTACCATATGGCTCAGCCAGCACGCCCGCGGAGTAGCGCAGCGCCTGGGCCGTGTCCTGAGCAGCGCGTGCCTCGATCTGATCGCGGGTGATGACGGAGACGGCCTGCGGCGTCTCGAGCAGCGGCGTGTCGGTCTTGGTACCGCTGATGCTCTGCCGCGCCACGAAACCCTGCACCGGGCCAGCGCCGGTCTCGGGGCGTGCCTGCACCTCCAGCATCGGCAGGGCGATTCCGCCCTCCGGCGACGCTGGAGGCTGGGCGGGCGGGCTCGGGGTGGCTGCGGGGTCGTTCTGCGCGGCGGCGGGCGTGCCGAACACCATCAGGACAGCGAGCACGACGAACGGAGCCGGTCGCCCGCGTAGCGAATATTGCATGTCTCTATAGTTCCTTCCGCGTCATCTCCCGGTGGCACGGAAGTCGGAGCGGAGCGTTATGGTCAGGTCGGAGCTCTTTGCAATTAAGAGTTATTTGCATCAACTCGCGTCATCGGACCTCACTTTTTTGTGTAGAGTGACGGCCGGGAGCGCTGCTGGCAAGGAAGGCGGCCTCCGGCCGTTGGACGGGGTGGGTCCGGGTTGCTGGTGCAGCCAAGAGCAGCGTGCCGGGCGGGCCTCCGCCGCGATACACCGCGTGCGTGAGCCCGGTCCGGACTGCAGAGCCGAACGCGGTCGCACCAATCACGCTACAAAAGGCGGAGCCATGAGGACTCTCTCTCACGGTATCGTCGGTCGGTGATCGTCACGCTTCTCGGCCATGCGGCGTGCCTCTACTGCGAGGCTGCCTTGGTCGTCCAATGGGTCCGACCTCCGGCCTTCGCGGGCCGCATGCCCCGACGGGGATCTGTCGGACCCTTGACCGCGAACCGCAGCGGCGGATGCGCCGCTCGCACGAACAGAGCAGATACGCAGCCATCAGACAGAACCTAGTCGGAAGCGGTCGAGCTGTTCCACCCCTCCGGCCGTGCCAGCCCGAGGTGGTCGCGTAGCGTCGTCCCTGTGTAGGAGCGCCGGTACAGCTCCCGCTCCTGCAGGATGGGCACGACCAGAGTCACGAAGTCCTCGAAGCTCTCGGGGAAATGTGCCGGCATGATGTTGAATCCATCCGCCGCCCCGTCCTCGAGCCAGGCCTGAAGCGTGTCGGCCACGCTCTCCACGGAGCCGACCAGCGCCCAGTGGCCGCGGGCGGCGGCGATGAGATTGCAGACATCGCGCAGCGTCATGCCCTCGCGCCGTGCCTTGTTCAGAACGGCGCGAGAGAAGCTGTGATAGGTGCCCGGCATGGGCAGATCGGAGGATCGGACCGTCTAGGTCACAGGCATTCACCATGGCGGTGCTGGTACGCTCGTATTCCTTGATCTCAGGCAGCACCGATGCCTCGTCCAGCGGCTGCACCACGCCGCCATCGGCACCGATGCGCTCCAGCGCCTCCAGCCGCCAGCGCCGCGGCACCAGCGGTTCCGGCTTGCGCCAGCGCATGTCGAACATGCCGGGCGTGCGGATGTGCCCGATCTCCAGCACATCGCGGAAGCCCTGTGTGGTCAGCAGCCCAGTGCGGACTGCGCGTTCGCCTGTGCCGGTGGCAGTGCCGAGTGCTCGGTTGGTCTCTGTTGCATGCCGCGGTGCACACCCCGCGCTGCCGGAACGCAGCCCGCCCGATTGCCGCGCTTCCAACGGAGAGGAGGAATGGCCATCATCAGCCCGCTGAATGATCGGGCTATGGCTTTGGCGGATTTGAGCAACCTCGACCTGAACCTGCTGCGCGTCTTCGACGCGGTGGCACGGGAACGGCACGTTACCCGCGCGGCAGAGCGGCTTCACCTCTCGCAGCCGGCCGTGTCCAATGCCTTGTCGCGGCTGCGCCACGTGCTGGGGGACGAACTGTTCCTGCGCCGGCCCGGAGGCGTGGAGCCGACCGCGCTCGCCCTCTCCCTCGCACAGCCGGTGGCAGAGGCGCTGGACCAGATCGCGGCGGCCATTTCCGCCAAGACCACCTTCGATCCGGCCACGACACATCAGGTCTTTCAGGTGGCGTTCAGCGAATATGCCGAGTCGGTGCTGGCGCCGCCACTGTTCGAGCGCATGGTGCGCGATGCGCCGCATGCCTTGGTGGCAATCCGTCACTGCGATCGGACGAACTGGCAGATGCTGCTGGAATCCGACGCGGCGGTCCTGGCGGTTGCGGTGCTACCGGAACCACCGGCGCTCTACACACGGCTCCGCCTGCTCCCCGAGGCCTTCTGCACGGTGATGCGCGCCGGCCATCCGCTGGCGGAAGGCGTGCTGACGCCCGAGCGCTTCGTCTCCGTCCCGCACATCCTGCATTCCGCGAATGGTTCGCGCGACGGCGCGCTGGATCCGGTGCTGGCGGAGATCGGGCACCCACGCCGGCTGGGGGCCGTTGTGGCGCATCTCGCCGCCGTGCCGGAAATCCTGAGGCGGACCGACATGATCATCACCCTCTCGGCCCGCCTGGCGCGGCAGATGGCGGAGGCATACGGCCTGATCACCCGCGACCCGCCAGTGGAGGTGCGGCACACGCGGCTCTCCCTGGTGTTCCATCGACGCTTCGAGGCCGACGCCGGCCATGCCTGGCTGCGCCGCCTGCTGCTGGCGATCGCCCGCGAGGTGGAGCCGGCGCGGTGAGGGCGCATCGGACGCCGACCGGCGAGGCCTTCGACTATGTCATCATCGGCGGCGGCAGCGCCGGCTGCGTGCTCGCGGCGCGGCTGACGGAGGATCCCACGCTCCGCGTCGCGCTGGTCGAGGCCGGTGGGCCGGACCGCCACCCCTATATCCACATCCCCGCGGGCTATGCGCGTATCCTGACGCATCCGCGTCTGACCTGGGGCTACCGCACCGAGCCTGACCCGGGCACGGGCAACCGCGCGCTGGACTATCCGCGTGGGCGGGTCTGGGGCGGCTGCTCCTCCATCAATGGGCTCGGCCATGTGCGGGGGCACCCGTCCGATTACGACCTCTGGGCGCAGAAAGGCTGCACCGGCTGGGGCTGGGACGATCTGCTGCCCTACTTCATGCGCCACGAGCGCTTTGCCGAGGGCGGGGAGGGCCGCGGGATGGCCGGCCCCCAGCCGGTGGAGCACCTGGCCGAGCGCCTGCCGCTGATGGAGCGGCTGGCGGAGGCAGCGCGCGCCCTCGGCCTGCCGGTGAACGCCGATATGAACGGCCCCTCGCGCGAGGGCTTCGCCACCTTCCAGCAGACCCGGCGCGGGCGCCGTCGGGTCAGCGCCGCGCGCGCCTATCTGGTCCCGGCGCTGCGGCGACCGAATCTCGTGCTGCTCGACAGCGCGCTGACCCTGCGTGTGATCCTCGAGGCTGGCCGCGCCGCCGGCGTCGCGATCCGCCGGGGAGGGGCGGAGCATCTGGTGTGCGCACGGCGCGAGGTGATCCTCTCCGCGGGTGCCATCGGTTCGCCGCAACTGCTGATGCTCTCCGGGATCGGCCCGGCCGAGCACCTCGCCGCACTCGGCATCCCGGTCCTGCGCGACATGCCCGGCATCGGGGCGAACCTGCAGGACCATTACATCACGCGGCTGACCTTCCGGCTCTCCTCCGACCGGTGGTCGGCCAATCGGCGCATCACCGGCCCGCGCCTGCTGCCGGAAGTGCTGCGCTGGATCGCGCGCGGCGACGGCGTGCTGACCTGGTCGCCCGGCATGTTCAGCCTCTTCGCCCGGACGGCGCCAGGGCTCGAGGCGCCAGATATCCAGATCAACGGCGGCCCGATCTCCTGGAAGGACGGCGTCATCGGCGTGCCGGAGGATGAGCCGGGCATGACGCTCGGCGTCTGGCAGTGCCGGCCGGAGAGCCGCGGCAGCGTGCGCCTCGCCTCGCCCGATCCGGCCGCAGCGCCTCGGATCGCACCACGCTACCTGGCGACACCGGGCGACGCGGCCTGCGCGCTACGCGGCATTCGCCTGGCGCGGCGGTGGATGGCGGCGGCGCCGCTTGCCGGCATTGTCACGGGCGAGGCGCGGCCCGGCCCCGCGGCGCAGTCGGATGCGGATCTGCTGGCCTTTGCGCGGGAGACGGGCGGCACGGTCTATCACCCCTGCGGCACGGTGCGCATGGGCGGCGATGCAGCCGCACCGCTCGATGCACGGCTCAGGCTGCGCGGCGTGACAGGGCTGCGCGTGGTGGACGCCTCGACCTTTCCCGATATCCCGGTCTGCAACATCAACGCGACGGTGCTGAGCGTGGCGGAGAAGGCCGCGGAGCTGATCCGCGAGGATGCGCGTAGCTCCTGAAGCCGGGCCTGCGATCACGCCCCCGGCTGCTCCGGCCCGCAGCGAGCCTTCGCGCTACAGCGTGATGGGCGTGTCCAGATAGCCCTTGTAGCGCTGGCTCTTGGGCTTTGCCTGATCCTCCTCCCGCACATAGCGGATACTGCTCTGGCCGAGCAGGCGGGCGGGCAGGACCATGACGCGGATGAAGCGGCTCGACCGGTCGGCGGCGGCCTGGGCGAAGACCGGCTCCGGCCCGTCCTCGAACCAGGCGCCGCCGGGGGCATAGGCGGTGGAGCGGCCATGCGTGTCGATGCGGATGCCGCCCTCGATCAGGCAGCGGATGCCCGGGCCCTGGTGGGTATGCAGGAAGGCACAGCCGCCGGGCGGGAAGGCGACGCTGTCGCAGCGCATCAGCAGCGGCGCCTCGGGCAGGGCGAGCGGCGCGCGCAGCTTCTCGAGCGTACGCCCCCCGGTCGCCACCACCGCCGGGGTACCCGCCGGCGCCAGCTCGAACCGCCACACGGCCGCGCCCTCTCGTCCTGCCCGCAGCGTGGCCGTGCCGCGCCCATGCCAGGCGGTGTCGTCGGTGAAGGCTGCGCCGCCCGCCACGATGCTGCCATGCACCACATAGGCGACGCGGTTCATGCCGTCCTCCGGCAGGGCCACGGCGCCGTCGGCGGCGAGCGTGTCCTCGAAGAGCCGAAGCGCCCAGGCCACGATGCTCAGTCCTGCCACTTCACCTTGAGGAAGGGCGCCGGCAGCAACAGCTTGTTCTCCTGCTTCAGGATCATCGGCCGTACCTTGGCGATGTAGGCCTGCCAGCCCGGATCGGCGCCGAGCGCAGCGCGCTTGGTCGCACGCTCCGCCAGATCCTCATAGGCCCACATATGGATGACCTGGTTCAGCGGACCGAACTCGGTCTGGTAATAGCCGACCATGCGGCCAAGGATGCGCTTCTGGATCGCCATGCCCTCGGCCTCGTAGGCCTTCAGGTAGGCCGGTGCCTGACCCGGTTGCAGCGTGTAGATCCGTTCCTCGACGATCATGGACGGCGTCCCCCGTTCGGTGTGCGGCATGAAGGCTACGCGCCGTCGCGGGGTGGCTGCAACCGCCCCGCCGCCCTGCCGTTCTCCGCACTGACGCAAGCGCAGCGGGAGCACACCAATGGTGGAAACACGCACCGATGCCGAGGCAAAGCGCAAGGTCTGGGAGATGATCCAGGACGTCGAGGTGGCGATGATGGTCACCATGGACGACCAGGGGCGTTTCCGCGGCCGGCCCATGCGCGCCTCGCAGAAGGAGTTCGACGGCGTGCTCTGGTTCTTCACCGAGGCCGGCAGCCCCAAGGCCGGCGAGGTGGCCGGGGACGGTCGCGTGCTGCTGGCCTATGCCGACCCGCGACGGCAGAATTACGTCTCCGTCTATGGCACGGCGGAGCTGGTGCGGGACGCGGCGAAACAGAAGCAGCTCTGGTCCGAGCCTCTGCGCACCTGGTTCCCTGGCGGAGCCGAGGACCCGAAGGTCGCGCTGCTGAAAGTGACCTGCGAGGGGGCCGAGTACTGGGACAGCCCCTCTTCCACCCTCGTGCATGCTTTCGGTTATGCGAAATCCATCACGACGGGGGAGCCGCCCGCACCCGGCGCCAACGACAAGGTGGATTTCGCCAAGCGCGCCGGGTGACGGGGCGTCCCTCCCCGCCGCCGGGCGGGCACTCCCCTATCGTGTCGGCGTCGGCGGGTTGGTGCTGTAGTCGTAGAAGCCCCTGCCCGACTTTCGCCCGTACCAGCCGGCCTCGACATACTTCGCCAGCAGTGGGCAGGGCCGGTATTTCGGGTCGCCCAGCCCTTCATGCAGCACCTTCAGCACGCTGAGCAGCGTGTCGAGGCCGACGAAATCCGCCAGTTCCAGCGGGCCCATGGGGTGGTTGGCGCCAAGCTTCATGCCGGCGTCAATCGCCCGTACGTCACCCACGCCTTCCATCAGCGCGAAGATCGCCTCGTTGATCATCGGGCAGAGAATGCGGTTCACGACGAAGGCCGGGTAGTCGGCGGCGTTCACCACCGTCTTGCCCATCCGCTCGGCAAGCTGCGTCACCGCGGCGACGGTCGCGTCCTCGGTGGCGAGACCCCGGATCACCTCGACCAGCTTCATCATCGGCACGGGGTTGAAGAAGTGCATGCCGACGAAGCGGCCCGGCCGGTCCGTGCCCGCGGCCAGGCGGGTGATCGGGATGGAGGAGGTGTTGGTGGCGAGGATCGTGTCTGGCCGCAGCTTCGGACAGAGCGCCTCGTAGATCTTCAGCTTGATCGGCTCGTTCTCGGTCGCCGCCTCGATGACGATGTCGCAGTCGGCGAAGCGGTCGTTGTCCGTGCCGGTGGCGATGCGCTTCAGGGCGGCATCCTTGTCGGCGGCGGCGATCACGTTGCGCTGGACCTGCCGGTCCATGTTGCGGCCAATGGTCGCCAGCGCCTTCTCCAGCGCCCCCGCATTCACATCCATCAGCACCACCTCGAGTCCCGAGAGGGCCGCGACATGGGCGATGCCATTGCCCATCAGGCCGGCGCCGATCACGCCGAGCTTCCTCACATCCGCCATGATGCCTCCGCCTCAGATGAAAAGGGCCGCCGGACGCGGCATGGCGTCGGGCGGCCCCTGAACCGAACTGCGCTGCCTTACTTCTTGTCCAGCTCCGCCTCGAGCTCCGGCACCGCCTTGAACAGGTCAGCCACCAGGCCGTAATCGGCCACCTGGAAGATCGGCGCCTCCTCGTCCTTGTTGATGGCGACGATCACCTTGCTGTCCTTCATGCCGGCCAGGTGCTGGATGGCGCCCGAGATGCCGACGGCAATGTAGAGTTCCGGGGCCACGATCTTGCCGGTCTGGCCGACCTGATGGTCGTTCGGCGCGTAGCCCGCGTCCACCGCGGCGCGGGAGGCGCCGACCGCAGCGCCGAGCTTGTCGGCCACCTTCTCGATGATCTGGAAGTTCTCCGCCGAGCCCATGGCGCGGCCGCCGGAGATGACGATGCGTGCCGCGGTCAGCTCGGGCCGCTCGCTCTTGGCGATCTCCGCACCGGCGAAGCTGGAGAGGCCGGGGTCCTCGGCCGTCGGCGCGGCCTCGACCGGCGCATTGCCGCCCTCGGCCGCGACGGGGTCGAAGCTGGCCGCGCGGACGGTGATGACCTTCTTCGGGTCGGCCGACTTCACCGTGGCCATCGCGTTGCCCGCGTAGATGGGGCGGATGAAGGTGTCGGCGTCGACGATGCCCGCGATGTCGGAGAGCACCTGCACGTCGAGCAGCGCGGCGACGCGCGGCATCACGTTCTTGCCCGCAGCCGAGGCCGGCGCCAGCAGATGGGAGTAGTTCGGGGCCATGGCGACCAGCAGCGACGCCACCGGCTCCGCCAGCCCATGCGCATAGATCTCCGCGTCGCTGTGCAGCACCTTGGCCACGCCCGGCAGCTTCGCCGCGGACTGCGCCGCCGCGGCGGCGCCCAGCACCAGGACATGCACCTCGCCCAGCTTGCCGGCGGCCGCCACCGCGCTCCGGGTCGGCTGCGTCACCGCCGACCCATCGTGGTCGGCCAGAACCAGGACGGCCATCTCAGATCACCTTCGCTTCGTTGCGCAGCTTGTCCACCAGTTCCTGCACCGAGGCCACCTTCTTGCCGGCCTGGCGCTTCGGCGGCTCCTCCACCTTCAGCACCGAGAGGCGCGGCGTGACATCCACACCGAGATCGGCCGGCTTCACCGTCTCGATCGGCTTCTTGCGCGCCTTCATGATGTTCGGCAGCGAGGCGTAGCGCGGCTCGTTCAGCCGCAGATCGGTGGTGACGATCGCCGGCAGCTTCAGCACGACGGTCTCGAGACCGCCATCCACCTCCCGCGTCACCGTGGCCTTGTCGCCCTCGATCACCACCTTGGAGGCGAAGGTGCCCTGCGACCAGCCGAGCAGGGCCGCCAGCATCTGGCCGGTCGCATTCATGTCGTCATCGATCGCCTGCTTGCCGAGGATGACGAGCTGCGGATTCTCCTTGGCCACGACCGCCTTCAGCAGCTTGGCCACCGCCAGCGGCTCCAGCACGCCGTCATGCTCGATCAGGATGCCGCGGTCGGCGCCCATGGCCAGCGCCGTGCGGATCTGCTCCTGGCATGCGGTGGGGCCGGCGGAGACCGCGATGATCTCGGTCGCGACGCCCTTCTCCTTCAGCCGCACGGCCTCCTCGACGGCGATCTCGTCGAAGGGGTTCATCGACATCTTGACGTTGGCGGTCTCCACGCCGGTGCCGTCCGCCTTCACGCGGACCTTGACGTTGTAGTCGACCACCCGCTTCACCGGGACGAGGAGCTTCATCGCCTCTGCCGTTTCCTGCTGTTGCGATTCCCCAGGGCAGCGCCTGCCGCGCCGCCGGGGCCGGGAACGCCCGGGCGGAATATCCCGGGCTGCTGCGCCTCTGCGGCAGCCGGCGCGGAAAATAGGGCCGGGTGCGGCGGGCTGTCAAAACCGCCCCGGAGCGCCTCCTAGTTCCGCATCAGCAGCAACAGAAGCGCGAAGAGCGCCAGCGCCACCCCCTGCAGGATGACGCGCCAGCGCATCAGCATGTTCGATCGTTCCGCATTGCCGTCGCCGCGGACCAGCCCGAGCATGCCCGCGAACAGCACACCCAGGACTCCCAGCATGGAGAGGGCGACGAGAATGGTCAGCAGCGTCTTCATGGAGTCCATCTAGACCGGCCACCCGCGAGCGCAATGCCGCATAGGCGACAGGCGGGCGCACTCAGCCCCGCCCCTGTGCAGTGCCGCCAGCGGCAGCAGGGCCGCGGCGGCACAAGGGTAGGAGCCCGCCGCATGACCCCCCACCGCTCCGACCGGGGCGGAGAACAGGCCGGGCGTGACCGGCATGACGAGACCAGGGCGAAGCCCATCGCCGCGGCGGCCGCGCCCACCCCCGGCCCCACCCGTGCGATTCTGGCCAGCAGGATCCCGGTCCAGGCAACGGCGGTCGCACCCATCGTCAGGGCGAGGATTGCCACGGTCGGCCAGGCCGAACCGGCGAGCGCCGGCCTCGCCGCCGCGGCGGCAGTACCGAAGCCGAGCGCCCGTAGCACCACTGTCGCCCCGAAGCTGTCCGCCTCGACCCAGAGGATCCGCTCAAGGATGCCGGCCAGTTTCCCGCTGCCAGCCGCACTCCGGTATTCCACCCACGCCCCCTGGCAGGCCCGCATGCCGCATGCCTTCTTAGCAATCCCTACGCCAGCAGCCTGGGCAGGGGCGCGCCGGCACAGACCACCGCGGTTCCGTTTCGGCGGGGACGAACGGACTCAGGGCGGAAAGGACTGGGAAGGCGCCCATGCCCGCAAGATGCGTGCCAAAAAGCGCCAGCATGACCGTCCAGATGGATGCCCCTGAGGAAAGGGAGACCGGCCTCAAGGCGCGGGAGGGTGGATGCATCCGGGTCTCGCGGCAATGTGTCATATGGGCCTTGTGCCGCTTGACCGGAGGTGGGCGCATGGGGTTGCTGGGTCCCCATGCTGCTTCTCCGTACTCTGGCCGTCCTCCTCATCCTGCTCACCCTCCCTGCCGGGTCGGGGCTCGCTCAGCGGGATGCCGTGCCGGCGCTCACCGCTGCCGATATCGAACGCCTGACCTCGCTGCTGCAGGATGAAGCGCGGCGCGCGGAATTCATACGCACGCTGGGGGCCCTTGCCGCGGCGAGTCGCGCCCAGGCCGGAGTCACAGCCGAGGGGTCCGTGCCCGAGCCCGCACCGCGGACGGCGCCGGCACCCGCCCCTGCCCCTGCCCCTACGACCCCGGCCGGAACCGCGGGCGCCCAGCCCCCGGCGGCACCGGCTCAGCCCTCCTCGGCCCCCGCACAGCCTGCCGCCACGTCGGCGACGCAGGCCCAACCGGCGCCCGAGGCTGCGCCGACGGCCGCCGCGCCGGGCCAGGCAGCCCCCGCCCAGACGCCGGAAGCCGAGGCACTGATCGCGCCCAATACCGTGGGCGCGCAGCTGCTGCTCTGGCTGCAAGGGCGGATCGGCCAGGTCTCGGAGGCACTGCCCAGGGCGGCGCAGACCGTGGCGGACCTGCCAGCGCTCTGGCAGGCGGTTACCGATCTCACGCGCGACCCCGTCGCACAGACGCGGATGCTGGACGCCGCCTGGAAGCTGCTGCTGCTGCTCGGACTCGGTCTCGCAGTGGAATGGCTGGTCTGGCGCATGCTGGCCGGGCCGCGCCGACGGCTCGACGCGCTGGCGCCGGACAACGGCACCGCCTGGCACTGGATGCGACGGGTGCCGCTGGCGCTGGGGCGTCTGCTGCTCGACCTCCTGCCGATCGCCGGCTTCGGTGCGGCGGTCTATGGCCTGCTCGGCTTCGTGCAGCCGCTGCCGACGACCCAGCTGGCCGGCCTGCTGATCGCCCATGTCTATATCGGCGCACGCTGCGTCTACGTGCTGGCGCGCATGCTGCTCTCGCCGAACTCGGACCACCTGCGCCTGATCCCGTTCTCGGACCGGGCGGCGGCCTATTCCGTGGTCTGGCTGCGGCGCATGCTGCTGGTCGGACTCGGCGGCTACGTGCTGGCCGAGGTGGGGATTTCCCTGGGCCTGTCCTGGGTCGCCTACGACACCATCGTGAATGTCACGCTGCTGCTGATCTCGCTGATGCTGGTGCGCATCATCCTGCAGCAGCGCGGCGCCGTGGCAGCCACCCTGCGCGCCCCGCCGCTGCAGGAGGACGATCGGCCGGAACGGGGCCGGCAGCTTCTGCGGGCAGCCCGCAACCGCCTGGCCGAGGTCTGGCACGTCATCGCCATCCTCTGGCTGCTGGCGCTCTGGGCGGTTTCGGCGCTGGCGATCGAGGACGGCTTCCAGCGGCTGCTGACCGCCTCGGTCCTGACCCTGCTGGTCATCGGCGCCGCGAAAGGTGTCGACGAGTTGCTGCGCCGGATCCTGGACCAGGCGCTCGACCCGGGATCCGAGGCGGCGCAGCGCTGGCCGGGCCTGCCCGCGCGCGCCGCCACCTATGGCCCGGTGCTGCGTGCCATCATCTCCTGCGTCGTCATCTTCGGCGGCATCCTCCTGCTGCTCGAGGTCTGGGGGCTCGAGGCGCTCGGCTGGTTCGCCGGGGACACGCTCGGCAGCCGGCTGCTCGGCACGCTGTTCTCCATCGGCACCACGCTGATCCTGGCCATCGCGGTGTGGGAGGCCGCGAACTCGGCCATCCAGCGCCGGCTGACGCGGCTTTCCCGCGACACCCAGGCAGCGCGCAGCGCGCGGGTGCGCACCCTGCTGCCGATGCTGCGCACCGTGATCGGCGTCGTCATCCTCGTGTTCGTGGTGTTGAGTTCCCTGGCACAGCTTGGCGTGAACGTCGCGCCGCTGCTGGCCGGTGCCGGCGTCGTGGGCCTCGCCATCGGCTTCGGCTCGCAGACCCTGGTGCGGGACGTGATCACCGGCGTGTTCCTGCTGCTCGAGGATGCGGTGGCGGTGGGCGATGTGGTGATGCTCGGTGGCCTGTCGGGCGTGGTGGAGCACCTCTCGATCCGTTCGATCAAGCTGCGGGCACTTGATGGCAGCATACACATCATCCCGTTCAGCGCCGTGACGACGGTGACGAACATGACCCGCGACTTCTCCTTCGCCGTCCTCGACGTGACGGTCGGTTTCGGGGAGGACACGGACAACGTCTTCGACGTGCTGCGCGACATCGGCCGGGAGATGCGTGCCGAGCCGAAGTGGCAGGGCGTGATCCGCGACGACATCGATGTCTGGGGCGTGGAGAAGATCGGCGACTCGGGCTTGACGATCCGCGCCCGGGTGAAGACGGAGCCATCGGCGCGGTGGAACGTGGCGCGGGAGTTCAACCGCCGCATCAAGCGCCGCTTCGACGAGCTGGGGATCGAGATCCCCTACCCGCACCAGAAGCTGGTCCTGGACAAGCCGGACCGTCGCTACCCGCCGCAGCCGCGGGCGGCGGAGTAGCCGTCGGCGGCCGGCGCGGATGTCCTGACCGTCGTCGGCCGCATGGCCGAGAAGGAGCCAGCCCTTCGGCGCCGGTGCCGCCAGGGCACTCCGGGCAGCGTTACAGGGCCGTGGACAAAGTGAGGGCAAGGCATGGACGACGAGCAGGAAAGGCTGCACCGCCAGGCGGCGCGGATGGCGATGCTCGCATCGCTGGCCCGCCCGGTGCAGCACGAGATCAACAACCTGCTCACGGTCGTCTTCGCCAACCTGGAAATGCTGAAGCGCTCCGCCGCCGAGGGCGCCCCGCAGCGCCAGCTCGACCGGATCCAGGAGGCCTCCCGCCGTATCGAGACATCGAGCCGCGCCCTGCTTGCACTGGTCCGCCGGCCGGTGCCCGACCTGGTCGAACTGACTCTGACCGAGGTAGTGACCGCGCTGCGCCCGCTGCTGCAGGTGCTGTTGCAGGCCCCAGGGGCGCTGACGCTTGATCCCGAGCCTGATGCCTGGCCGGTCAGGCTCGACCGGGCGCTACTGGACGAGACGCTGCTCCGCATGGTCGCCGAGCTCGTCGACGCCGTGCCGCGCGGCACCGGGCTCACGCTGCGCGTGACGAACCAGCCGGGACGGGAGGGGAGACCGGACATGGCGGAGCTCGTCATGCACCTGCCGGTCGCCGCCTCGCCGGCGGTGCGGGAGGCACTGCAGAGGGTGGCCCGCGGCGGGTGCGGTACGCTGACCGAGGCCGAGAAGGGCGCGGTGCTGCTGCTGGCCCTGCCGCGTCAGCCGCCGGCAGCGGAGGCACCACCCGGAGCGCCTGCGTAGCAGACCCGGCATGGCCACCGTCAGGTCCTCGCCGCCTCGGCCGGGGAATCCCGATGAAGCAGGCGGGAGGCCTTTTCCGCCCCGATCATATGCACGCATCGTCCCATCCAGGCCGGATGCACCCTTCGCAGGCAGCCGACCCAGGCCGTGCCGTCGACATGGGCCGGCTGGGAACCGGGAAAGGGCGGCCGCGATTGCTGCGCAAGCGGGTTGGTCTCTGCCATGGGCCCCGACCATGGGCCGGCCGGAGGCCCGCATTGATCCGGTGGCCGCCGTGGCGCAGCATTTGCTCCACCGAGAGGCGAGTACGCTGCCCGGCATGTCGGGCGAAAGGAACGGGAGACGAACAGCATGCAGCCCTTTGGGCCATCCTTCCGCCGTGCACTCGGCATGGTTGTGCTCGGCCTGGCCCTGACCCTGCCGGCGATGGGCCAAGCGCAGCAGGCGCCGGCGGATGCCAACACGCTGGAAGCGGTGAAGAGCCGCGGTACGCTGATCTGCGGTGTGAACACGGGCCTCGCCGGCTTCGGCCAGCCGGACAGTCAGGGGGTCTGGCGCGGATTCGACGTGGACTACTGCCGCGCCTACGCGGCCGCCATCTTCGGCGACCCGAACAAGGTCCGTTTCGTGCCGTCCACCGCACAGAACCGCTTCACCGCGCTGCAATCGGGCGAAGTGGACGTGATGGCACGCAACACCACCTGGACGCTGTCGCGCGACACCTCGCTCGGCTTCGACTTCACCGGCACGAATTTCTACGACGGCCAGGGCTTCATGGTGAAATCGAGCGCCGGTGTGCAGAGCGCCCGGGAACTGGACGGCGCCACCATCTGCGTGCAGCCCGGCACGACCACCGAGCAGAACCTGACCGACTGGGCGCGAGCCAACAACATCCGTTTCACCCCGGTGGTGATCGAACGTATGGAGGAGGTGGTGGGCGCCTTCGTGTCCGGCCGATGCGACGCCTATACCACCGACGCCTCGGGCCTCGCCGCCACCCGCGCCGCCCAGGCCCGCCCGGACGACTTCACCATCCTGCCCGAGGTGATCAGCAAGGAGCCGCTTTCGCCGCTGGTACGCCAGGGCGATCCGCGCTTCGCCGACATCGTCCGATGGGTGCACTTCCTGCTGGTGAACGCCGAGGAATTCGGCATCACCCAGGCCAATGTGCAGCAGGCGGCGCAGAACGACACGCGCCCGGATGTGCAGCGCATGCTGGGCCGCAATGGCGAACTCGGGCAGATGCTCGGCCTCGAGAGCAACTGGGCAGTGAATGTGATCCGCGCCGTCGGCAACTACGGCGAGCTGTTCGAGCGGAATCTCGCCCCGATCGGGCTGCAGCGCGGCCCCAATGCGTTGTGGACCAAGGGCGGATTGCAGTACGCCCCGCCCTTCCGATGAGCATGTGACGGGGCCGGCTGCCGGCCCCGCCTTCCGTCTCCGACGGCAAGACCAACACGAAGCCAACAGGAGAGGCCCCACGATGTCCGACTCCACCATCGATCCGCGTCTCCTGCGGGCGCCGCCGAAACGTCCACTGCGGCTCTCCTGGTCGGACGAGCGCGTCCGGGGGATCGTATGGCAGGTGGTGGTCGTCGGCATCGTCGGCGCGATTGTCTGGTGGCTATGGTCGAACACGGTGCACAACCTGGAGGTGCGGCGGATCGCCACCGGCTTCGGCTTCCTGGACCGTGAGGCGGGGCTGCCGATTGCCGAGTCGCTCATCGAGTATTCACCGGCTGACACCTATTTCCGCGCCCTGCTGGTCGGCCTGCTGAACACGCTGAAGGTCGCCGTGGTCGGCATCCTGCTGGCTACCATCCTCGGCACGCTCGTCGGTATCGCCCGGCTCTCGCGCAACTGGCTGCTGGCGAAGCTCGCCGGCATTTATGTCGAGGTCATCCGCGACCTGCCGCTGCTGCTGCAGTTGCTGTTCTGGTACGCCATCCTGCAGGGCCTGCCGGGGCCCCGCCAGGCGCTGAACCCGGCGGAGGGGGTCTTTCTCTCCAACCGCGGGCTCAAGCTGCCGATCCTGGAATGGCAGGCGGCGCATTCCTGGACGCTGCTCGCCTTCCTCGCAGGCGCCCTCGGCACCTGGGCGTTCCGGCGCGCGGCGCGCGCGCGGCAGATGCAGGATGGGCAGCCACGGCGGATCTGGCCAGTGGCGCTGGCGCTGATGCTGGGGCTGCCCGTCGCGGTCTGGGCAGCCCTGGGCGCGCCCTGGAGCATCGACTGGCCGGCGCTTCGCGGCTTCAATTTCCGCGGCGGCATGACCATCAGCCCCGAATATTTCGCCCTGCTGCTCGGCCTGGTGCTCTACACCGCCGGCTTCATCGCCGAGATCGTGCGCGCGGGCATCCTGGCCGTGCCGCATGGGCAATGGGAGGCAGCGCAGGCGCTCGGCCTCCGGTCCGGGCAGGTGCTCTCCAGGATCGTGCTGCCACAGGCGCTGCGCGTGATCGTGCCGCCGATGACCAGCCAGTATCTGAACCTCACCAAGAACTCGTCGCTCGCGGTCGCGATCGGCTACCAGGATATCGTCTCAATCGCCAACACCACGCTGAACCAGACCGGCCAGGCGATCGAGGGCATCGCCATCATCATGCTGGTCTATCTGACCATCAGCCTGTCCATCAGTCTGTTCATGAACTGGTACAACGCCAGGATCGCGCTGGTGGAGCGCTGAACCATGTCCAACACCACCACGAACATCCAGCTCGGCACCGCCGTCGCCCGCGTCCCGGGCGAAGCCTCCGCTCCGCGCAAGCCCCCGGTCACCAGTACGGGCTTCATCGGCTGGCTGCGCAGCAATCTCTTCTCCTCCTGGCTCTCCACTGCCGTCACCCTGGTGCTGCTGTACCTGGTGATCCGCTGGGCTATCGGCTTCATCGAATGGGGCGTGATCAACGCCGTCTGGTCCGTGCCGAACAACCAGACCCAGGCCTGCCGTGACCTCGAGGGCGCGGGTGCCTGCTGGGCGGTGATCACGGAAAAGCACCGCTTCATCCTGTTCGGCACCTATCCCTATGAGGAGCACTGGCGCCCGGCGCTGGTCTGCGTGCTCTTCATCGGCCTCTACACCGTCTCGGCCATGCGCCGCTTCTGGCGCAAGGAGCTGGCGCTGATCTGGGCTGCCACCCTGGCGGCGATCGGCGTCCTGATGTGGGGCGGTGTCTTCGGCCTGTCCTACGTGCCGCAGGAACGCTGGGGCGGCCTGCCCATCACCCTGATCCTCGCGACCTTCGGTCTCGCCTTCGCCTTCCCGCTGGCGATCCTGGTCGCCCTCGGCCGGCGGTCGCAACTGCCGGCGATCAAGGTGCTCTGCGTGCTCTATGTGGAGCTGATCCGCGGCGTGCCACTGATCTCGCTGCTGTTCATGGCGAGCGTGATGTTCCCCCTGTTCCTGCCGGAGGGGATGAACATCGACAAGCTGCTGCGCGCGCAGATCGCCATCATCCTCTTCGCCGGTGCCTATCTGGCCGAGGTGGTGCGCGGCGGGCTGCAGGCGCTGCCCAAGGGACAATACGAAGCGGCCGACGCCCTTGGCCTTTCCTACTGGCAGAAGACCGGCCTCATCATCCTGCCGCAGGCGCTGCGCCTGGTGATCCCGCCGCTGGTGAACACCTTCATCGGCTTCTTCAAGGACACCTCGCTGGTGCTGATCATCGGCATCTTCGATCTGCTGACCGCGGGCAAGACCGCCATCATCGAGCCTGCCTGGCAGGGCTTCGGGGTCGAGGTCTATGTCACGGTTGGCGCCATCTACTTCGTGTTCTGCTTCGCCATGTCGAAGTACAGCCAGGCCCTGGAGGCGGAGCTGAACCGCCATCGGCGGCGCTGACCGGGCGGCATGGCATGACGGCCGAGACCCGGGCAACGGGTCCGGCACAACCAACGGCATCAGGGACCTGCACGGATATGGGCGAGACGGCGGAACTCCACCTGGCCTCGGCAGCGCGGACCGACGCGCCGCCGGCCATCATTCTCGACAGGGTCAACAAGTGGTTCGGCGCGCTGCACGTGCTGCGCGATGTCACGCTCACCGTGGCGCAGGGCGAGCGCGTGGTGGTCTGCGGCCCCTCGGGCAGCGGCAAATCCACCATGATCCGCTGCGTCAACCGGCTGGAGGCGCACCAGGAAGGGCGCATCATCGTGGACGACATCGAGCTGACCGACGACGTGAAGGCGCTCGATGCCATCCGCCGCGAGGTCGGCATGGTGTTCCAGAGCTTCAACCTGTTCCCGCACCTGACGGTCCTCGACAACTGCACTCTTGCGCCGATCTGGGTCCGCCGCATGCCGAAGCGCGAGGCCGAAGAGCTGGCCATGCACTATCTCGAGCGCGTGCGCATCCCGGAGCAGGCACGGAAATACCCGGGCCAGCTCTCCGGCGGCCAGCAGCAGCGGGTGGCGATCGCCCGCGCGCTCTGCATGAAGCCCAAGATCATGCTGTTCGACGAGCCTACCAGCGCTCTCGATCCCGAGATGATCAAGGAGGTGCTGGACACCATGGTGGAACTGGCCGAGACCGGCATGACCATGATGGTGGTGACGCACGAGATGGGCTTCGCCCGCCAGGTCGCCGACCGCGTGGTGTTCATGGACCGTGGCGAGATCGTCGAGGCCGGCACCCCGACCCAGGTGTTCGAGAACCCGCAGACCGACCGGCTGAAGCTGTTCCTCAGCCAGATCCTGCGGGGGCACTGAGCCCCCAAGCGCCCCTCTTGCAGTGAGGGGGAGGTCGGGCCTATGCCTTCGGACGCGCATCGATCGGCATCGCCTTGCCTTGAGCCCCTCTGACCCGCACGGTCCCGAGAAGCGTTCGCTCACCCCGGCGCTTCTGCTCGGCGTTCTCGGTGTCGTTTACGGCGATATCGGCACCAGCCCGCTCTATGCGCTGCGGACCTCAGTGCTGCTGTTCGCGGATGACGGGGTCGCACGCTGGGAGGTCCTCGGCCTCCTCTCCCTCATCTTCTGGTCACTGATCCTCACGGTGACGGTGAAGTACGTCATCTTCGTTCTGCGCGCCGACAACCGGGGCGAGGGTGGCATCCTCTCGCTGATGGCCCTGGCACAGCGCACCGCCACGACCGAGCGCGGGCGCTGGCTGGTGGCGCTGATCGGCATGGCCGGTGCCTGTCTCTTCTTCGGCGACGGCATCATCACCCCGGCCATCTCGGTGCTCTCGGCCGTGGAGGGGCTGAAGGTCGTCTCCCCCGCCTTCGAGGAGTTGGTGGTCCCGCTCTCGGTCGTCATCCTCATCGCACTGTTCCTGGTGCAGTATCGCGGCACGGGCAGCGTCGGCGCCATCTTCGGACCGATCTGCGCGCTGTGGTTTGCGAGCATCGGTGTGCTCGGCCTGATCGAGGTGGCGCAGGGACCCAGCGTGCTGATGGCGCTCTCGCCCCATTACGCCGTCAGTTTCTGCGCCACCTACCGCCTGGCCGCCTTCGTCGCCATGGGGTCCGTGGTGCTGGCGGTGACGGGCGCGGAGGCGCTGTATGCCGACATGGGGCATTTCGGCCGCCCGCCGATTCGTGTTGCCTGGCTGTTCCTGGTGCTGCCGGCGCTGGTGCTGAACTATTTCGGGCAGGGTGCGCTGCTGCTGTCGAATCCCGCGGCGTTGGAGAACCCCTTCTACCTGTTGGCCCCCGACTGGTTCCGTCTGCCGCTGGTGGTCATCGCCACCCTGGCCACGATCATCGCCAGCCAGGCGATGATCTCCGGTGCCTATTCCATCGCGCGCCAATGCGTGCAGCTTGGCTTCGTCCCGCGCCTCGTCGTGCGCCACACGAGCGAGACGGAGAAGGGACAGATCTACCTGCCCCAGGTCAACTTCGCCCTGCTGATCGGCGTGGTGGTCCTGGTGCTGGAGTTCCGCAACTCCGACAGCCTGGCCGCCGCCTATGGCATCGCCGTCACCGGCACCTTCGTCTGCACTTCCCTGCTCGCACTGCTGGTGTTCCGCCGCCGGTTCGGCTGGCCGCTGCCTCTGGTCCTGCTGGTGTTCGGGCCGCTCCTGCTGCTGGACCTCGTCTTCTTCGCCTCCAACATCCTGAAGATCCCCTATGGCGGTTATGTGCCGCTGATCCTGGGCGCGGGGCTGATGCTGCTGATGATGACCTGGTATCGCGGGCGGCAACTGCTGTTCGCCCGCTTCCGCCAGGACAGCCTGCCGCTGAAATCCTTCCTGGTGCGGCTGCCACAGTCGCGCACCATCCGTGTGCCCGGCATCGCGGTATTCATGACCGGCCAGGCGGATTTCCTGCCTGGCGCCCTGCTGCATAACCTGAAGCACAACAAGGTGCTGCACGAGCGCGTGCTGTTCGTGACGGTACAGAACGAGGACATCCCGCAGGTGCCCTCCGATCGGCGCCGCACGGTGGAGGAACTGGCGCCCGGCATCCACCGGGTTACCCTTCGCTACGGCTTCCAGGAGAGCCCGAACGTCCCGCGGGAGCTCGAGTCACTGCGCGCGCAAGGCGTGGACTTCGATCCGATGCAGGCCAGCTACTTCCTGGGGCGCGAGACGGTGGTGCAGGCGGCGGTGCCGAAGATGTCGCGGTGGCGGCAGTGGCTGTTCACGGTGATGTCACGCAACGCGGTACCGGCGACGGAGTTCTTCCGCATCCCCTCGGACCGGGTCGTCGAGCTGGGCGTGCGCGTGGCGATCTAAACTCCGGCGGGCCTGCGGCGTTCGCAATGTTCGCGCTCTGGCCGGGCGCGGGCCGGGGACGGCGCAGCGCGGGTTCCCGGTCGCGCTTCACTCCGCCCGCACCGCAAGCGCCGGAACGGCCCGGGATCCGCGCCTTGGGCCGACGCGGGAGCGGAGGGAAACGCAGTCATGGCTAGGGTCATACTGGTTCTTGCGACGGGGCCGGGCTTTCCCTCCGGCAGCCCCGATCATCGCTATGAGATGGAGGTGGCGCTGGATGCCGCGGGCCGGCTGGATGCAGCGGCCTGGCGGGCCGACCCGGCACCCTGGCCCGTGCTGCGCTTCCGGCCCGGGGCACCGCCGCGCCGTGGCGATGTACAATATGACGAGGAGACGGGCTGGTCGCTCCGCTTCCCGCCGGAGGAAACAAGACCAGAGCGGGTCGAGGCGCTAATCAGTCCCGGCATGCTGCGCCCCGGCGAGTATCTGACCGTGCGCGTGGCTGACGGCGTGGACTATGGCTACCGCATTGTCAGCATCGGCTGATCAGCCCTGGGCGGTGAGACTGGCATGCCAGCGCAGCAGCCGAACGGTCCCCGAGGCCATCAGGCGCTGACGCAGCAGCCAGGTTTCCGCCTCGGTCACCAGCGCCTCAGCCATGCCGCGCGCCCGCCCGGTGCCAGTCAGGGCATGGAGCAGGCGCGACCAGGCTTCCAGCACCGCGGCGGACTGCCGCGCCCCGGCATCCTCCGTCACATGGATGACGAAGCCCGCCTGCTGGATCACCTCCTCCAACGCCGCGGCCACCGGGGGAGGCGTGACGCGCCCTTCGAGTTCGAGCCACCGGCGCGGACAGGCCTCCGGCTGTTCAGCCACCAGGTCCACCAGCACGATCTGCCCGCCCGGCTTCAGCGCCGCCGCGATCGCGGCCAGCAGCGGCGCCGCATCGGTCACCTGCCGCAGCGCCTCGATCGCCATGGCATGATGGTGGAAACGGGTACGGAAGGCTGGCGCGGCGGGATTCCAGGTCTGCACCGCGGCCCGGCGGCCAAGAGGGCGGAGCCTCTGTGCCGCTTGGGCGGCAAGCACCGGATCGTGCTGATGCACGGAGACCCAGGCACCGCGCGCGCGGACGACGAGGTCCGCGATACCGCCACCATCGAGGCCGACCAGCAGCAGGGTAGTGGCCGGGGAAAGCGGCAACAGGCTTGCCAGGCGCTCGGCTTCCGCGCGCCCGCCCGGCAGCAGGAAGCCCTCCCCCCAAAGCTGGTTGGCGAGATCGATGCGGCCCGTCGTGGCCGATGGCGGCGCGGGAGGTTCGGGGGCAGCCGGCGGCGCACTTTCGGCGCCGGTGACGAGGGGCGCGTCCGCAGGCTCTCCTTGCTGATCCGAGATCGGCCCGGGCACGACCGACCACAGCCGGCTCAGGACCGAGCGGGCGCGGTACATGCCGGCCTGTTCAGATGGGCGTACACGGGTCTCCAGGCCCCACTTGGTCAGCGAGGCTCATCACAACATGTGGCGATGAAGAAAACGTTGCCCGCCCCCGGAGGACAAAGGGCCCGGCCGCCGTAGTGACCGGGCTCTTTCCCGATCGAAGCCGAACGGCGCCCGATCGCCGTCTGTCTCGTCCATAAGCCCGGCTTCTGGCATAGCCGCAACGATGTACCACTGCCGGTCGACGTCTGCGTCGAGCTCCGGCCCCGGTAACCAATGCTGTGCATCGAGCCGCATGCAGATCTCACGGCCACGATCCCGTTGTTGTGGATCGAGGTGAGACAACGTTCGGCTGCAACCGACCGTCGACCAATGGCGCCAGAGGATGGCCCCGGCTGCCTGGTGCGGTACGGCATCCAAGCACGATCTCGGATGGGCGTCTTGCGACGGGACATCATGCAAGAGCGGCGATATCGGTGCGTAGGCTCCGCGCGAACTCAGGGTAAGCTTCGGCCAGTTCCTCGAGGACTCGCCCCCGGAGAAGCGCAAGACTCCGTGCGTCCGGATCCGGCGTCGTGGCAGGTTCCGGCGCGTGGTCGAAATCGAAGCCCGTCGCAGCACGGATGTCCTGGAGCGTTTGGCCCGGATGAATGGTCTCCAGCCGAAACCGGCCCGCTTTGCGGTCGAAGGAGAATTGCGCAAGGCCGGTGACGAGCGCGTGCGGACCGCCAGTACGGAAGACGCCTGGAGGGCTGCTGCCCGGCGCGCTGATGAAATCGACCTTCTCGACAAAAACGCGCCTGGAATGCTCCTCGCGGAACAGGATGATGCGCGGCACGACGAAGGACAGGTAACTGGAGCCGAATGAGCCTGGCCAGCGCACGGTCGAATGTGGATACGGCCCGGCACCGACCAGGTTGATGTTGCCGGCGCCGTCGATCTGGCCGCCTCCGAGGAAGAAGGCGTCGATCCGGCCCTGCGCAGCGCAGTCGAACAGCTCCACACCGCCATTGGTGAAGAAGTTGTGCGCCATGGAGCCGAGGATGGAGATGCGCATCGGCTCCTCCTCCGGCTCGCGCATCGCACGCATCAGCATGGCACCCGCGGCCGGCATGGGTGAGGAGGCGCCGACCGCGACATGACGGCACCCCTCAAGCAGCCGCGCAATGGTCACGATCAGCCGTTCGCGCGGCGTGACTCGCACCGCAGAAAGAGGAGCCGGCATCAGGCGTGCTCCGGCTGCAGGCCCGTCGCGGCGAGGTAGTCCTGGAACCCCTCCGGGGTGCGCGCGGCACGCGCGTAGCGGGCAATTTCCGCCGCATTCGCTGTGTATTCACCCCACAGCCCGTATGGCGCCGCTCCCCGTGGCGCGACGGCGATGGCGTCCACGTAGAGCGCCGGCAGCATGCCGGCGACAGCATCCTCGGCAGCCAGCAGATTGCCGTCCTCCACACGCTCGACCGTGACGATCGTGCGGCGCGCCGCGTAAGCCATGATCGCGAGTTCCCGCCAGCGGCCGATCAGGACATGGCCGAAGCGGTCAGCGACGGGGGCGTGAAAGATGGCGATGTCCGGCACAATGCCCGGAATGGCGGCCACAGGGTCGGGATCAGGTGACCTGATCGGCTTTTTTCGGACCGAGCTGACTGAGAGGATCGGCTTGGAAGGAGGAACTGGCGATGGCGAAGAGGCTGAGCCCGGAGCAGGTCATTGCGAAGCTGCGGCAGATCGAGGTTCTGGTCGGCCAGGGCCGATCTGTGGCTCTGGCCTGCAAAGAGGCTGGCGTGGTGGAGCAGAGCTACTATCGCTGGCGCAGGGAATACGGCGCCTTGGGGATTGAGCAGGCGAAGCGGCTGAAGGAGTTGGAGCGGGAGAATGCCCGGCTCAAGCGCTTGGTCGCGGATCTGTTGCTGGAGAAGCAGGTGCTGCGCGATGTCGCGGAGGGAAACTTGTAAGCCCCTTGCGGCGACGGCGGGCGGTCACGGGGGCTCGGGAGAAGTATGGCCTTTCCGAGTGCCGCGCCTGCCGCCTGCTTGGTCAGCCGCGCGGGACCCAGCGCTACGCCCCGGTGCCGCGGGCCGACGAGGACGCCCTGACCCGGGCTATCGTCGAGCTGGCAGCCAAGTACGGTCGCTAGGCTACCGGCGGGTCGCGGCCCTGCTGCAGCGGGACGGCTGGGTGGTGGGCAAGGACCGGGTGCATCGCATCTGGCGCCGCGAGGGGTTGAAGGTACCGAAACGCCATAGGCCACGAGGGCGGCTGTGGCTGAACGACGGCTCCTGCGTCCGGCTGCGGCCGGAGCGGGTGAACCATGTCTGGAGCTACGACTTCGTCGAGGGCCAGACGCATGATGGTCGGCGCTTCCGCGTGCTGACGCTCATCGACGAGTACACCCGCGAGTGCCTGGCGATTATGGTGGCGCGGCGGATCGACTGCTTTGCGGTGATCGAGATCCTGGCCGCAGTGATGCTCGCGCGCGGCATCCCCAAGAACATCAGGTCGGACAACGGCCCCGAGATGACGGCCAAGGTGATCCGCACCTGGCTGGCCGGGCTCGGTGTCAAGCCGCTGTTCATCGCGCCCGGGAGCCCCTGGGAAAACGGCTACTGCGAGGCCTTTACGGCAGGCTGCAGGACGAGTGCCTGAAGCCGGAGATCTTCTCTCCCTCAAGGAGGCAAGGGCCGTCATCGAGGCCTGGCGGCGGCACTACAACACGCGCCGCCCCCACAGTTCGCTCGGCGACAGACCACCGGCTCCAGCTGCCTGCCGCGTCGGACCATTTCCACTCGAACAGGCCCACCACATGCACTAGGCTCTCCAACAGCTCGGACCAAGACATCGGTCAGGCCAATCCGCAGGGGCGTCGCCGGACCGCGCAATTGTTCTGGCGTCATGGTGGGGTGAGGATCGCCGGCCCAGGTGAATGCCGCGGCCTCGTGGCGAAATGCAAATTGGAACGGTCGGACGGTGGTCACAGGACCGCCTCTTCGTCACCGCGACTGACAGCGCGGCCGCTCCAAGATCGAAGGTCACGGCGGGGGAGATGTTCCTAGCCATCACGCGGACCGTGTTGTTGGTCCAAGGCCGCGGCGTCGAGCTCAACGAACCGAGTGGGCGAGGCCAGCGCTGCATCCGCCAGGGCCGCCCTGCCGGCAGTCGGTAACCGTCACGTCGAGCAGGCTGGTGGCACCCGGCGCGAGCGAGGGCAGGTCCCAGGCGACCTCCGCCGCGAACTCCCGCTCGAGCTCGATCTGCCCGTCGAAACCGACGATGCCGATCTGGGCATTGGCGACCGCAGGTCCCAGCCGCACCGTCATGCGCCGGTTCAGCAAGGCGTCCGCCATCCCCGCGCCGCCAGTCCAGGCTTTGGAGGAGGTGCTCCACTGCACGGTCTGCGAGGCCAGTACGTCGCCGGCGAGGTTCTCGCAGACAGCCATCACCGCGTCGAAGCAGCGCCGAATAGCCGCCCGCTCGCGCTTTCGTCGGCCAGCCAGTGCGCACTCTCCGCTTCACTTCTGCTGCAGTCAGAGCGAATGGTCGCTCCGGCGCATGGCCGCAGGCTGCTGTGCACTGCCCTGACCGGCTGCTCGGCGGGGCTTCGGGTCGTAGGACCCGGCGCGGGGCCGAGTCCTGCAGGCGCGGGACCGGATCCTGCACAGGAGACCCGATCATGGCCAGGCTCAGCGATACGCAGGCGATCATCCTCAGCGGGGCAGCGCAGCATCCGGACGGCTTGGCTGCGCCGCCTGACCACCTTCCCCCCGCGCCTCGGGGCGCCGTGGCCAAGACGCTGCTGAAGGCCGGGTTGCTGGAGGTCCTCGACAGCACCGAACGGCAGCATACTGGCCTTGCGTGGAGGCTGGACGGCGCGGCGCTGTTCCTGCGCGTCACCGCGGCCAGGCTGCAGGCGATCGGCGTCGAGGCTAAGGGCGCCGCGCAGGACGCGTCGACAGCCGCGGCGACGGCGCCTGACGCCGCGGAGGGGCGGGCGACGCCGGACGCCACCGACGCCGCCCAGGAGCCGCGCACGGGGACACAGGACGGCGCTCCAGTGTAGACGGCGCCGAACCCGGCGAGCCGCTCCAGCATGCACCCACGGCGCCGCAGGAGGCCGCCAAGGGCAGCAGTAGCACCGGTGAGTCCACCGCCGCCCCAGTGCCCTCCACGCCGCGCCTGACGCGCGCCGCGGCCCTGCGCGATGCCGCCGGCGCGGTGCTCGCCGCACCTCGCCGGCCACCACGGCGCCACCCTTGCCGGCATTCTCCGCGATCTGACGGAGCGGCACGCCTATCCGCTGTTCGCTTGGCTTCGTAAGTTGGCATGGCGATACGCGAACAAGCATCCACACGTCCGGAAAGCGGGGTCACTCAGATGAATCGTCTCGATGGCAAAGTCGCCCTCATCTCGGGCGCCGCGCGTGGCATCGGTGGAGAGACTGCCCAGTTGATGGCGAAGGTCGGGGCGACGGTGGTTGTTGCCGATGTCCTCGACGATCTGGGGCGGCAGACTGTTGAAGCCATCCGGGCCTCCGGAGGACAGGCGGAATACGCCCACCTGGATGTCGCGCGGGAGGAGGACTGGATCGCCGCCATCGGCCTCACCACCGGACGGTTCGGGAAGCTCGACATCCTGGTGAACAACGCCGGCGTCTTCGTCGGCAAGTCGATCGAGGAGATCAGCCTGGACGAATGGAACAAGCTCGTCGCCGTGAACATGACGGGCGTCTTCCTCGGCACGAAGCTCGCTGCCCCAGCGTTGCGCGACGCGGCCAAGTCCAGCGAGCATGGCAGCGCCATCGTCAACCTGGCCTCGATCGCCGGGATCGTCGGCTCGCAGCTCGATCCGTTGTACTCGATGACCAAGGGCGGTGTGACGCTGTTCACGAAGTCGGCGGCCCTTGAGTTCGGACGCAAGGGCTACCGCATCCGGGTGAACTCGATCCATCCCGGCGTCATCCAGACGGACATGGGCGAGCAGACCTTCGTCGCTCGCGCGCGGCGCACCGGCAGCAATGACACGGCGCCGGTCCGGCAGCTTGTGTCTGATTCGGTGCCTTGGGGGCGTCTGGGTGTGCCCATGGACATCGCCAAGGGCATCGTGTTCCTGGCCTCCGACGACTCGGGTTACATGAACGGCGCCGGCCTTGTCGTCGATGGCGGGTTCACGGCTGCCTGACTGCGGTCATGGTGCTACGTGGGCAACGTCAGAGCATAGGAGGCAGTGACGGGCGAGGACGCCTCGAGCACGGGAGGAGGGAAGGCTTCCGGTGGCATGGTCGGCTCGCGCCAACTCGGCGCTGGTGAAGGCGCTGGCGCGGGCGTTCCGTTGCCAGCGGCTGCTCTTGCAGTTCCAGAAGCCACCGGACGGGGGGCTACGTCAGCTTGTACTGCCTCTGGAAGAACGCCGAGTGCAGCCCGCCCTCCGGCAGTCGGGCGGCGATGTGCTGCGTGGGCTGGGAATCCGCCGCACTGTTCCCGGCGACCATGAGCACGACGTGGTCCACCGGCATCGTCCTGAGCGTCCCGCGCCTCAGCAGCTCGTCGAGTACGTCTTCCGGCTCGCCCTCGGGGACCGCGATCCAGTGCCTCAGGGACTTGAGCATACTCTCCGTCTCCGCGTCGTGCGACCTGTAGTCGCCGGCGACGTAGTGCGTCCCCAGGGTCCCGACCCTGGCGATGCAGATCGGCTCTCCCCCGGCGCTCGGATCCTCCGCACTGTGGTCAGCGTGCAGGCCGTGCGGCTCCGCCACCGTGAACCGGCCGTAGGCGTAGTGCCCCTTGCGGTGACGCGCCGCGGGGACGAGCACGCCCATCACCGCGTCGACGTCGTCGCCGAAGAGGCGCGCGAAGTCCGCCATGGCGCCGGCCGTGCCGTCGGCGAACCTGCTCGCGGACCAGCCCCCGTCGAAGTTCACCGTCTCGACGTCGCCGAACCTCTTCGCAGTCTCAAAGATCGCCCTCCTCGCCTCCTCCCGGAAGCGGGCGATTGGCATGGGCAGGACGGTCTGCGCCTCGCGGTCGTTGAATCGGGCGTGCAGGCGCTCGAGGACCGACCACTGCCTAGGAGAGGGGTCCACCAGCTCCAGGATCCTCAGCCTGGGCCGAAGGTCGGCCCAAGCGCGTCGAAGTGCCGTCATGCTCCAGTCGGCGGTGCCATCGGCCACACTCCTCGCCCCACTCGTCGGCGACGCCCCGGGTGCGGCGGTAACCGGGACGGGCGGCGCGTTCGCCTCCGCCCGGGTCGACGCGACAAGGCCCGCCGAGCCGGTGGCCGAGAGCATACCGCATGGCCTGCGCCGTGTCGGCATCGGGAGGGATCTGGGTGCAGATCTCCCGGTGGGCGCCCTCGTCCCGTGGCTCACGTCGCGACGGGGCCGCTCCGGTAGGGTGCTCCGCCGCGGCGGGTCCGCACCCGCTCCTCGACCCGTGGGTCGATGGCCGTGCCTGGACGGGCTCCTAGGGCGATGATCCGCCCGCTTGTGTCGACCGGTGGCGCCCAGCGTCCACCGGCGCCGGCGACCTAGGCGCACGTCGTCATCCCCTGCCTCTCCCGCGCCGGTTCGATGGCGTAGCCGCAGCGAATGCAGTTCGCGCGGTCGTCGTCCGCATTGAAGGGGTCCGCAACGCACCGCGATGCAGGACCGGACCGCATTCTCCGCGGGGCCTTTGGCGCCGCACGTAGCTGGGACGCCTCGGTCCCCTCCGCGCGGGGCGTCGCCTGGACCTCGCTAGGCGCTGCCAACTTGGGGGTAGAGCAGGGGGTAGGTACGAAGACCTAGTGATAACTCGCCGTTTTCTCGCCCTGGGATGGTGGAGCCAAGGGGAGTCGAACCCCTGACCTCTTGAATGCCATTCAAGCGCTCTCCCAACTGAGCTATGGCCCCCCGGAAGTGGGCGGGCGATATAACGCCGGGAATGGCTCATCGCAAGGGGTCCACCATCCCCCTTCCGCCCCGCCCATGGCGCGATTAGGTTCCAGCCCGAATACGCGTGACGGAGGCTGCCCGGCCATGAGAAAGATCTACCCGGACGCGCGAACGGCGCTCGCCGGCCTGCTGCGCGACGGCATGATGGTCATGTCCGGCGGCTTCGGCCTTTGCGGCATCCCCTCGCTGCTGGTCGAGGCGATCCGCGAGAGCGGGATGAAGGACCTGACCGTCGTCTCCAACAATGCCGGCATCGATGATGCCGGCCTCGGCCTGCTGCTGCAGACACGCCAGATCCGCAAGATGATCAGCAGCTATGTGGGCGAGAACGCCACCTTCGCGCGCCAGTACCTGGCCGGTGAGCTGGAGATCGAGTTCAACCCGCAGGGGACGCTCGCCGAACGCATTCGCGCCGGCGGCGCCGGCATTCCCGCCTTCTACACCAAGACGGGTGTCGGCACCGAGGTGGCCAAGGGCAAGCCGACGGCGGAGTTCGACGGCGAGACCTATGTCATGGAGCGCGGGCTCGTCGCCGATCTGGCCATCGTTCATGCCTATATGGGCGACCACGAGGGGAACCTCGTCTATCGGAAGACCGCTCGGAACTTCAACCCGATCATGGCGACCGCAGCGAAGGTCACTGTGGCGCAGGTGGAGCATCTGGTGAAGCCGGGCGAGATCGATCCGGACCGCATCCACACCCCTGGCATCTTCGTGAAGCGCATCATCCAGTGCCCGCCGGGCTACGAGAAGCGCATCGAGCAGCGCACCCTGCGCAAGCGCGAGGCCGCCGCCGCGGCCGGCGCGGAATCGCAAGGCTGAGGGAGCACGCGACCATGTCCTGGACCCGCGACGAAATGGCCGCGCGCGCCGCGCGCGAATTGCAGGACGGCTTCTACGTCAATCTTGGCATCGGCATCCCGACGCTCGTGGCGAACCATGTGCCGCCGGGGATCAATGTGCAGCTGCAGAGCGAGAACGGCATGCTCGGCCTCGGCCCCTTTCCCTTCGAGGGTGAGGAGGATCCCGACCTGATCAATGCTGGCAAGCAGACCATCACCGAGCTGCCGACCTCAAGCTACTTCGACAGTGCGCAGAGCTTCGGCATGATCCGCGGCGGCCACGTCGACCTTTCGATCCTCGGCGCGTTGCAGGTGGCCCAGAATGGCGACCTCGCGAACTGGATGATCCCCGGCAAGATGGTGAAGGGGATGGGCGGGGCGATGGATCTCGTCGCCGGGGTGAAGAAGGTGGTGGTGCTGATGGAGCACACCGCCGGCGGCAAGCCCAAGCTGCTGAAGCGGTGCACCCTGCCGCTGACCGGCCCGCGCGTGGTGGACATGGTCATCACCGAGCTCGGCGTCTTCGAGATCGCGCGGAAGGGACCGGAGCGGGTGCGGCTGATCGAGCTCGCCCCCGGTGTGAATGAGGCCGAGCTGCGCGAGAAGACCGAAGCGGAGTACGAGGTGGCGCTGGCCAAGGCGGCCTGACGCCGCCCTGCGCAGCGGGCCGCCAGCACGCACCCCGCCATTCCTCGCATGGGTGCCGGCCGTCAGCCGGCACGCCCCGCATCTACTATGATTATGATGCGTGCCCGTGCACGGTCGGGCGGTGCGCGACCGCCGTGACATCTGGTTGATGCAGCGTCCGGGCGACACCGGCGGGTCCAACGCGGAGAGCCCGACGGCCGGCGCCATGCAAACTCCTGAGCCTCGTCCGCTTCACGAACAGAGCTGGGCATCATCGGGCGGGTTCTCAACCCTCCCGGGTTGTAGGGCCCGGGAGCCTGTGCAAGACTGCAAGAACTGGACGAACTCATGCGCCGCGCAGGTGCTGCGAACATTGGCACGGAGCGGTCGCGGCCCCATTTGCCTTTCGGTCGCCATGCATGGCGGCCCGGCGGCCGAAAGTCTTTGCCGCTGGACTTTTCAGGGGGTGACTCCCACCGTGAACATCCAGACACCGCCCAATGGTCTTAGTCAGGCGCAGGCCACGCTCGATGGCCGCCCGACCCGCGAGGAAGCGGAAGCGGCGGTGCGTACCCTGTTGCGCTGGACGGGCGACGATCCCGAACGCGAGGGACTGGTCGACACACCCGCCCGCGTGGTCCGCGCCTATGAGGAATTCTTCGCTGGCTACGCCGTGGATCCAGTGGATCTCCTCGCCCGCTCCTTCGAGGAGACAGACGGCTACGACGAGATGGTCGTGCTGCGCGACATCCGCCTGGAGTCGCACTGTGAGCACCACATGGTGCCCATCATCGGCAAGGCGCATATCGCCTATCTGCCGGCCGGGCGCGTCGTGGGCATCTCCAAGCTCGCGCGCGTGGTGGAGGCCTATGCCAAGCGCCTGCAGATCCAGGAGAAGCTGACCGCGCAGATCGCCAACACTCTGAACGACGTCCTCAAGCCCAAGGGCGTCGCCGTGGTGATCGAGGCGGCCCACCAGTGCATGACCACGCGCGGCGTCCACAAGCCCGGCGTGACCATGGTCACCAGCCGCATGCTGGGCGCCTTCCGTGACGACCCGTCCACGCGGCGGGAGTTCCTGGCCATGATCGGCAGCCAGCGCGGCAGCGTGCAAGGCTGACCACTCGGCGAGGTTGCAGGATTAGCACACCCTTTGGGTCCGGCCTCGTCACCCTCGCCCGGTTTGGGCCGCCGCGTCTGGGCGCGGGGTGGTTCTTCAGCTCCCCCGGCCTACCGGCAATCGCGGCGTGCATATCCGGCCGTGCGCTCGGCGCGCCCGGCATCGCGAGCGCTGCCACTGTAGGCGGCCAGGGCCGCCGCATCCTGTGCAACGGCGACCGCTTCCTCGCAATAGGATCCGGGCACCGGGGCGATCACCTCCGGCGCCGCAGCGGCGTAGCCCGTGCCAGTGGGCGAAGCCCGCGTATAGGCAGGCGCAGGCCGGTCGGAGAGGGTCTCGACCGTACAGGCGGGCAGGCCCAGCAGCGGGACCAGCAGCAGCAGGCGGCAATGCATGGGATGACCTCCGGGGTGGTCCGGTGACATCCAGCGTCGCAGCCCGGCGACGGTTCCGGCTCCCCTCACCCTCCAGGCGGCCCTGAAACGACACGCGCCGCCGGTCCGGGAGCAGACAGGTACCTGCTTTCCGGACACGCTGATGCGCATCTGTGGCACCCATGCGGAGCCGGGACCGCCGCCGGCGGTGGCCATGGTGCCGTTGCGGTCTCGCCTCGGGGCCGGCCGCGGCCTCAGCAGGCGCGATGGGCTCGCTGGCGCTGACGCTCGGCCTCCCACTGTGCCGCCCGCGCTTCCTCCGCCTGGCGCCGGCCACCATAGACATAGGCCTGACGCCTTTGCTGGTCCGCAAAGCGTTGCGCGGCTTGCGCCTCGCGACGCTCCTCGTGGCAGTAGGGATCGGGGCCGGGCCGATGTGCCGGGGCCGGCGCCGGGACGGCAACACGAGCGGGGACTGGCCGCATGACACAGCCGCCAAGCAGGACCGGAAAGGCAAGAGCAAGCAGAAGGTGTCGCATCGTTCCGTCCAAATCTCGGGGATGCCGTCTAGCAACCTCCTCCTTCCCCAACAATCAACTTCCCCGTGGGGCCGCACCGTACCGGCATGCCGGCGCTAACGCTCCCGTACCGGGCCAGTGCCGGGTGCGGCGCCACCGCCTGCAATCGGCGCACCATAGGCAGGCGCACCGGCGCCGTAGGCAGGAAAAGGCGGCGGCATGGAACCGCCATAGGCCGGATAGGTCGGGCCGGCCACACCTCCATAGGCGGGCAGGGCCGGCGTCGCGGCAGCCTGGTCGCCGCGGGCGGGCTCTTGCCGCTCAGCCCACATCGTGCAGCCGGCGAGCAGGATGATGGTGGCCCAGAGGGCCAGCGGGACAGGCAGGCGGGGCCTCATGACATGTCCTCTCCTGCGCCGATATTCTTGCCAGTTCCAAACAGCGGGGCCGGACCAGGTTCCGGTCCGCTCAGGCAGTTGGAGCGCGATGGCGTGAGGCTGTAACCGCCAAAGCATCAATCGCGGTCTATGGATCGATTCTGCAACGCAATCCGTTCATGTCGAAGCGGTCACGCATCCGGAGCATTTCCCGTCCGCCGAGGTCCCTGGCAGACGCCCTAACGCCTTGTTTTCACGAGCGTCCTCGCCCATCAAGCAGGCAGACCCTTTCCCTGAATGCGAGGGAGCGGACCATGCTCCGGTGCCATGGCCGGGTCTGCATGTTGTAGTTGGCGCCTAAAGGTGCCGGCCCTGGTGACGGAGTACGCCACGGCGGGGTGGGCGCAGAAGCCTGAGTGATGAATGTATCGGCTCGCGCTCTTCGGCCGGCCCGTCAGGGCGATGTTGTGGCGCCCTCTCCGAGCGGGCGGGTCATCAGCACGCTGTCGACCCAGCGTCCATGCTTCCAGCCGATGGCCGGCAGCAGCCCGGCGCGCCGGAAGCCGCACCGCTCGTGCAAACGGATCGAGGGCGTATTGCCGGAATCGCCGATCACCGCGACCATCAGGCGGAAGCCTGCGGTCTCGCAGCGCTTGATGAGTGCACCGAGCAGCGATGTGCCGATGCCTCCGCGCGCGGCATCCGGCGCCATATAGATCGAATTCTCCACAGCGAAGCGGTAGGCCGGCCGCGGCCGGTAGGCTCCGGCATAGGCATAGCCGAGTACTCGCCCCGCGGCGTCTGCGGCAACTAGGTAAGGATAGCCGTTCGCCAGAACCGCCTCGCGCCGGCGCGCCATCTCGGCCTCCTCTGGCGGCTCGAGCTCGAAGCTGGCGAGGCCATGCGTCACCCAGTGGCCGTAGATGCGGGCGATGGCAGGAATGTCCTCCGCAACGCTGTCGCGGAGGGTGAAGGACGCTGTGCTCTGCGACATGGTACGTACAACCATGCGCCGGTCGGTGTGCCTCCGCAATGGGCCTGCTCCCGTAGCGGTCCCGCTGCGAGCCTGCCGCGGCGCCATTCCCGCCTGCCGGCGGCAAACGGCTCCGCTGCCAACGGAGCGGCGGTGTCGGAAACGCCGCCTCGCCTGTAGCGCGGCTCGATGCGGATCATGCGGCCTGGGCTCGGGAAAGCCGCTTGGGAACGGGTACGGCAAGCGGCCCCGCAGGCAGATGGTCCTGAGGTCACGCCTCCCAGGGCACCGTGTGTCCGCCGTCCCGCGTTCCGGCGTGGCCTGCATCTTGCCCGTCAGCGCGGCCCCTACCGTCCACGCTCCTTCCGCCAGGCCTCGAACAGCGGCCGGTTGGCCGGATCGGTCGGCGGGTAGAGGCCGCGGATGCTGTGCCCGGCGGCCACCCGCTCCTGCACAAAGTCCTCATAGACGGTCTGCTCTGCAGCCTCGGCCGCCACCTCCTCGGCGATATGCGCGGGAATACACGCCACCCCCTCGCCGTCACCGACCATGATGTCACCGGGATAGACGGGGACCTCGCCGCAGGCGATGGGCACGTTCAGGTCCACTGCATGGTGGCGGATCAGATTCGTCGGCGCGCTTGGTGCCGCATGGTATACGGGCCAGGGCATCGCCGCGATCTCCGGTGTGTCGCGGAAGCCGCCATCGGTCACCGCGCCGGCGCAGCCACGCACCATCAGCCGCGTCAGCAGGATACCACCCGCGCTCGCCGCCTTGGGATCACCACGGCTGTCCACAACGAAGACGGCACCGGGCGGGCATTCCTCGATACCACGCCGCTGCGGATGCGCCGGATCGAGGAAGGCATCGAGTCGGTCGAGGTCCTCCCGCGCCGGGATGTAACGCAAGGTATAGGCCGGGCCGACAAGGCGCGGCGCGGCGGGGTTCACCAGGCGCGGACCCTGCAGGAAGGTGTTGCGGAAGCCACGCTTGAACAGCACGGTCGTCAGCGTTGCGGTGGAAACCGCGGCCAGTGCGCGGCGGGTCTCGTCCTTCATGGCACAACCTTCGAAGATGAGCGTCCCGGCGATGGCAGGGGGCATGGTGGGACATGGCAAGGCCGCCAGCATCCTGCCATGCAGCGCGCCGGGAACGGAATCCCATGCGCCAGTGGCACATCCCGGCCCGGCCGAGACCGTCCGGGACAGGCGAAGGCGCATCCAGAACGGGGCTCCGACGATAGGCTAAATCCCATACGGCGCAGCGGAGAAGACCATGCCGATCCCCGGAAACGGCCCCCAGACCGCTTCCCCCAGCTACCGGCTGGCGGTCGAGGATCCGGATTTCCTGAGAAGCGACGAGATGCGTGCGATGCGCTTCGCCATGGAGTACGCGAAGGCGGAGATCGCGTTGCGCCGCTGGGGCGTGCGCTCCACAGTCGTGGTCTTCGGCAGCGCCCGGATCCCGCCGCCCGAGGAGGCGGAGGCACGCATCGCTGCCGCGCCACCCGAGCGGCGCGCGCAGGCAGAGGCGCTGGCGCGACTCTCGCCCTGGTATGCCAAGGCGCGGGAGTTCAGCCGCATCCTCAGCCTGCGCGGCGGTGCGCTGGCTACGGAGCGCCGGCCGCGCGACAACGTCGTTGCGACCGGCGGCGGGCCCGGAATCATGGAAGCCGCGAACCGCGGCGCTGCGGATGTCGGTGCACCCTCCATCGGCTTCAACATCTCCCTGCCGCACGAGCAGGGCCCCAACCGCTACAGCACGCCAGAGCTCACCTTCCGCTTCCATTACTTCGCCATGCGCAAGATGCACCTCGCGATGCGCGCCAATGCACTGGCCGTGTTCCCCGGAGGCTTCGGCACCTGCGACGAGTTGTTCGAGATCCTGACCCTGCTGCAGACGCGCAAGGCGCCGCCGGTCGCTGTGGTCCTGTTCGGCCGGGAGTGGTGGGACAGCGTGATCGGCTGGAAGACGCTGGCGGAAAACGGGATGATCGAGACCCGCGACCTCGAGCTCTTCCGCGTCGTGGATGAGCCCGAGGAGGCCTGGGAGTGGCTGATCGCGCGCGGGCTGCAGGCCCACACACCCGCCGGTGACGAGCCGGTGCGGTGAAGCGTTCAGGCCGCCTCGCACATCGGTCGAAGCGCTGGCCGGTCTGTGGGGCTGCCGTGGCGCCGGACACGCATCTGCATGGCCTGCGGCCGGAGGCAACGAAACCCGCCGGCTGCGCAGGCGCTGCCATGATCAGCGCATGGACGCCCGCGATGTCGGCCACCGCCCATGCCCCTTTCGGGCAGGCCGGTGCCCACCGCGCCACAGGCGGCCGGCCTGCGACCTGATCCTGGACTCCGCTGCGTCCGACATCTCGCCAGTGGCGCGCAGCCTCATTGCAGTACCACTTCCTCACCGGCGCAGAGGTCGAGACCGGGCAGCCGCAGCTCCCGCCCGTCGCGGACCACGGCGGTCAGGTCGGCACAACAACAGTGCGTCCCGGGCAGGTCGTCCGACGGGGCGGTGTCGGGACTCTCGCCCGCACCGAGCGCCGTGCGGTCCAGCCGATCCGCGCCGAAGGCACCGTCCCGCGGCTCGAGATGGCGCTGCACCACCGGCAGGGGAGCGGCGTTGCGCAGGCGGATACCACTCCGCTGCGGCGTTACAGGATGACGGGTGGAGCCGGAGCCCAATGGCTCCTCCACGGTCCAACCCGGGCGCAGCACGACGGTGGAGAGGGCGCAGATATCGATGTCACGCCGCTCCTCCGCCGCGCCCGTGTCGAAGACGATGCGAAGATCGGCGCGGCAGTCGCCCTCCAGCTCCGCTTCCCGCCGGGCGCCGATGGGCAGCACCTCCGCGCCCAGCGCATTCTCGCCCCACTCCTCGGAACTGGCAGGGGAGAGATAGGCCTCCTGGATCGTGCGCCGGTGTTCGTTCACCAGGGTGACGTGCCGTGGCCCGGAGCCGGCCAGCTCCCGGTCGCCGAACACCACGCCCTGGACCAGGCAGAGGTCGACGTTGCGCTGCACCTCCTCGCGGCTGTTCTCATAGACCGCGCGCAGGTCGAAAGTGCAGTCGCGGCCGCGCACGCGCAGGCGGAAGCGTTCATGCGATTCGAGCATCGCGGTGCCGAGCCGGTCCTGCCCCCAGTGCCCGGACTGTGCCGCGCCCCGAGGCATGGCATAGAGCTCGCGGATGGCGCGCCTGGCGCGATTCAGCACCGGTACCTCGCGGACGGGCAGGGTGGGGTCGCCGAAGGCTAGGCGCGGGTCGCGGCAGAGGTCCACCCGGCTGCGCGTCTCCTCCGAATCGTCGCCGAAGACGGCGCGGAGGTCGAAGACGCAATCCCGGGTGCCACGCAGGTGCAGATGCAGGCTCTCGCCCGGAGCAAGCATGAGGGTACCGAGCCGGTCACGCCCGCGGTCGCGCCCGCTGCCCGACCAGACATAAAGCTCCCGGAGGTCGAGGTCGGTGTCGTTCGTCACTTCCACTTCCCGCGGCGGACTGGTGTCGGTCAGCACCACGTGGCGGCTGCGGCAGACATCGACATGGCGGCGTATCTCGTCCCCCTCGTCGAACACGGCATGCACCTCGAAGGCGCAGGCGGCGATGCGGCCGAGCGGAACGCGTAGCGAGGCGCGCGGCGGCAGCGCGTTGGAATCGAGGCGATCCGGACCACGGTCCTGCGCGCCGGTGCCGGAGACGTAGAGCTGCTGCAGCATGCGATCGGTCTCGTTGGCGACCGTGACCTCGCGGTCCTGCGGCCGATGCTGCTGGGCCGCGGCAGGGAGGGCGAGGATCAGGAAAAGGGCGAGCGGGAGGGCGCGCGGCATTGGGGCTGCTCCGGCAGGAAGCGCAGAGTGCGAGGCGGCGGCGCAGGCCGCAAGCAGGATCGTATCACAACCGGATCAGCCGCATCGGCGCCGCCCGGTGCTGCCGATCCGCGCTGCGGACCCCTCTCCGATCCGCATGCCATCGGACCTTGCCGGCCGCCCGCGCCTCATCTCCGGGACCTTACAGGCGGCGCCTCCCCGGCACCGACGTCCCACCAGATGCCCGCCATCAGCCCCAGCCCCTCGCGCAGCAGCGGTGCCAGCGCATGCTCGTCCGGCCCGTGCTGGTTGCATCCGGGATAGGAGTTCGGGATCCAGATGCAGGGCAGGTCCAGCGTCCGGAGGAAGAGATCGGAGGGAGAAGAACCGGAAGAGTTGGGCAGGATATTGGGCACGCGGTTCGCCGTGCGCTGCATGGACCGCGCCACCGCGCGCACCCAGGGGTCCTCCGGGTCCGTACGACTCGCCGGGAACATGGAGCGGTTCAGCGCCTCCTCGATGCGCACCATGGAAAAGCCATGCGCGTTCAGGTGGCGACGGAGATTCGGCACGATGGTCTCGGCCGGTACGTCCACCGTGTGGCGCACCTGCAGCCGGGCGCGCGCCCTGCCCTGCACGGCGTTGGTCGGCGCATCCGGATGGCCGCAGACAAAGGCCAGCACGATGACGCTGGTCCAGGCGTAGATGCGCTGCGCCTTGGACATCCCAGGCTCGCCCCAGTCCGGGCTGCCCTGCGGCAGGTCGGGCATGTCCTCGATCACCAGCGCATCCACCGCCTGACGCACTGCAGGCGGGACGATCCTGGGCGTCCAGCCATCGACCAGGATCTTCCCGCGCGGGGTGACGATGGAGGCCAGCGCATGCGCCAGGACAAAGCCGGCATCCTCCAGCACGCCACCCCAGTGGCCCGAGTGGTGCTCACCCTCGCGGAGATCCACCACCAGATCGAAGGCCACGCCACCGCGCGCGCCGAGGCCGAGTTCGGGCAGGAAGGTGGTCTGCCGCGGCCCGTCGAGAGCGATGAAGACATCCGCCGCGCAGCGCTCGCGATGGATGTGCAGGAACTCGGCGAGGCCGGGAGAGCCCACCTCTTCCCCCGTCTCGACGAGAAACTTCACGTTGAAGCCGAGGTGGTCGCGCTCCGCCAGGACGGCGCGCAGCGCCTCGATGGCGATCAGGTGCTGGCCCTTGTTGTCCACCGTGCCGCGGCCGTACCAGCGCTCCCCCTCCACCGTCACCGCCCAGGGGTCGCGGCCCTGCGACCACTGCGACGCCAGTCCACGCACGACATCGCCATGGCCGTAGATCAGCACGGTGGGCAGCGCCGGATCCTCCTCGCGTACCGCCAGCATGACCGGGCCGCGGCCGGCTTCGGGATTCTCCAGCACGGCGGAGGCGAAGCCCATATCGGTCAGCAGGGGTGGCAGGGTTTCCGCGCAGTAGCGGTGGAGATCGGGCAGCCGCTCCGGCATCTGGCTTTCGGTCGGCACGGCAACCAGGCGGCGCAGTGCCGCCAGGTAGCGCCCATCATCGAAACAGGCCACCGCACGCGCGATGGCGCCCTCGCGTGAGCCAAGCATGGTTCACTCTCTCCCGTTGCAGTGCGCCATCCTGGCCTGCGCGATGCCTGCGGTCCACCACGGGCCCGGCGGAGCGGCGCAACGGAACGCTCGCGCCCGCCGGGCCAGCGCGTCAGGCCAGGATGAAGTCGGACGCGCTGATGCTGCCTGCACTGACGCCGGCGAGGAGGACGCTGCCATCGTCGACCGTCACCAGCGCACCAGCACCGGCCTGGGTGACGGACACCTGGGCGGCGAAGTCGCCGGCCGTGATGCCGAGCACCGAGAGGTCGAGCAGGTCCTGACCTCCGGCCGGGCTGGCGTCGAAGTCACGCACGGTGTCCGACCCGAAGCCGCCGGCGAAGGCAAAGATGTCGTTGCCGTTGCCGCCGACCAGCAGGTCGTTGCCAGCGCCGCCATTCAGCAGGTCCGCGCCGTCACCTCCTCGGAGCGTATCGTGGCCGGCCCCGCCGAAGAGCATGTCTTCGCCGATGCCGCCCCTCAGGCTGTCATCGCCGGCCCCGCCGGTCAGCCTGTCATTCCCACCGCGGCCGATGAGCGTGTCGTTGCCGAGCCCGCCGGCAAGCGCATCCATGCGCGCCGTGCCGGTCAGGGCGAGGTCCGAGGAGGAAGGCAACCCGGTCTCGTCCCAGGGCGCGGAAGTGTCGAGGGCCGGCCTGGTATCGAGATAACTCGTGCGCGTGACTGTCGCCGGCCCGCTGGTGATCTGGTCGGAGGTGAGGCCATAGACCTCGGTCCCTTCGACGGTCGCGGTCGCCGAGGTGTGGTTCACCACCAGCTTGGCGCTGGAAGAGTGGAGATTGTTGACCACCGTGTTGCCGGTGAGTTGCAGGCTCGACCCGGCATGCAGGTCGTCCTCAGCGCCGAAGGCCACGATCGCTGGGTTGTCGGAGTTCGGCCCCTGCTCAATGACATTGCCGCTGAGCACCGCCTTGCCGCCGTTCGGCAGGTCCACGCTGTAGCTGGCGGTCCCGCCATTGTCATAGATGCGGCTGTTGGTGACGGTGGTGCTCTGGGCGCGGCTCTTGATCTCGTGGCCGACCACGGCATCGTGGAAGTAGCTGTCCGCGATGGTCAGCGACGCGATGTCGTTGACATAGAGGTTGTGGCTGTAGCCGTCGCCGGCGCCGTTGTTGTCGAACTCGGAATTGCGGATGGTGATCTTGCCATTCGCCGCCGGGTTGCCGAGCAGCCCGTTCTCGTTGTGGTGGAAGTGGCTGTTGGTGATGGTCAGATTGCCGCCTTCGTAGCGGATGCCGGCCCCGTTCCTGTCGGGGACCTTGGCCCCGGAGAACTCGAAATGGTCCACCGTGACATCCGTCGTGGTGACCATGATGGCCTTGCCGTTCGGCGGCGGGGTCGTGGCACGCATGTGGACCATGCCGCCGACGCCCTGCAGGGTGATCTTCTCGGTGACGGTGACGAAGTCATTCGTGTAGGTGCCGGCCTGTACCTGCACCACATCGCCATCGCGCGAGGCCGCGACGGCCGCCGCGATGGTCGAGAACTGCTGGCCGGGTCCCACAGTCAGAGTTGCCAATGTGCCATCTCCAATAATATTTCACGGCCGGACATCTTGAACCGAGCGCGTATTTATTGCTTCTCCGTCTTGTCCTTTCAATCTTTGCGGGAAGCGGAACGGCGAATATCGCGCTACTGTCGGTGGTTCAAGAGTTGACGCAAACGACGCTTGCTGTTCCGTTCCGGACGCAGCGCGCAGCAGTCTCAAGGACTCACAGCAACAGTGGACAAGGGCAGGGATGCCGTTCCCGCAGCCCTCCTGCAGGCGCGGATGACCGCAGCGCTTTGCCTAGGTGGAGGCCGATCCGTCCGCAGGCCCCCGAGGCGGTCTATGCCACCTCGCGCCCGGCCTGGCGCAGATTGGCGAGGAAGCGTGCGTATTCGCGCTGCCTGCTGTCCGGATCGGGCAGGCGCAGCAGATAGGAAGGATGCACGGTCGGCAGCAGCGGCATATCCTCCTCCGTCCGCAGGGTCTCACCGCGCACCTTGCTGATCGCCACCGGCCTGCCAGTGACAGCCCGCAATGCGGTGGCGCCGAGCGTGACCAGAAGCTGCGGCCCCACCAGCGCGATCTCCCGCTTCAGGAAAGGCCGGTAATGCGCAATGTCACCGGCGTCAGGCGACTGGTGCAGGCGGCGGCGCCCGGTCGGCTTGAACTTGAAGTGCTTCACCGCATTGGTGACGTAGGTCATGCTGCGCTCGATGCCGACCTCGGCGAGGGCACGGTCGAACAGCCGCCCGGCAGGGCCGACGAAGGGGCGACCAGCCAGATCCTCCTCATCGCCCGGCTGCTCGCCGATGAACATCAAGGGCGCGCCGATCGGGCCTTCGCCGAACACCATCTGGGTCGCCTGCGCGGCCCAGGGCGGCAAGTCATTTGCTCCCTGCAGTTGCTCGCGCAGTGCGGCGAGGGCAGCGGCACGGTCTTCCGTGCGGTCTAGAAGGTCGGCGGGCATGTCCTCGTCAACGCGCGGGACGGGCGCTGGCTTCGCGGCAAGCTCCGACGCAGCATGGCGTCGCGCTGCCGGCACGGTATCGGGTTGCGTCCCGCCCCTCGCCGCCAGTTCGGCATGCTGGGTTGAAGATCACGACGCAAGATGCGCGCCGCCGGTCCTCCCGCATGTCCTCAGCCGGTATTCATGCCGCGGAGGCCATGCCGGCACGGAGCGCGGCACCGTTCCAATAGATGCCCGGCACCGATGTCAGGTTGGACCGCCGAAGCCCGTCGAAGCGGCAAAAGGTGGCCAGCCTTCACCTTCAGAAGCTGCTTCGGTTCGAACGGGCCGCACAGATCCATCAGCGCCTTATGCTCCCCGACCGCTCCCTTCCGGACGCGGTCAAGCGCGAGCGACCGAACGCGACCGGCGCGCCGCGGCGGCGTTCACACCGCGCAGTTAGAGGAGGACACCTTGCTGAAATGGGCCCTGATCTTCCTGGTGATCTCGCTCATCGCCGGCGCGCTTGGCTTCGGCGGCATTTCGACAGCGGCCGGAACAGTGGCGAAGGTGCTGTTCGGGATCGCGCTGGTGGTCTTCCTCGTCCTGCTCGTGCTCGGCCTGCTGGCTGGCGAGGCGTTGTTCTGAACGTGGCGGGCGCGGGCCGCAGAGCCCGCGCCCCCAGCTTCACCCGTACACCAGCCGCGGTAGCCAGAGCGACAGCGCCGGCACATAGGTGACGAGCAGCAGCAGCCCCAGCATCAGCAACAGGAAAGGCGTAGTGCCGCGCACCACGTCCGACAGGGGCGCGCGGGTGATGTTGGAGATGACAAAGAGGTTGAGCCCCACAGGCGGCGTCAGCAGCGCCAACTCCATGTTCACGACGATGACCACCCCGAAGTGAATGGGGTCGATGCCGAGTTCGCTCAGCACCGGCAGGATCACGGGCAAGGTCAGCAGCATCACCGCGAAGACCTCGAGGATCATGCCGAGCAGCAGCAGGATGATGTTCACTGCTATCAGGAACTGCCACCAGTTGATCCCGGCCTGGGTGACGAATTCCACTGCCTGGCGCGCGATGCCTGCCTCGGTCATCCAGTGGCCGAACACCAGCGCGACGGCGATGATGATCATGATGGCGGTCGCGTTGCGGATCGCCTCGGCCAGCACGGCTAGGATCTGCCCGGGCCGCACGCCACGATAGACGAAGATCGCCAGCAGCACAGCGACGATCGCCGACAGCGCCGCGCTCTCGGTGATGGTCACGATGCCGCCATAGAGCCCGCCCAGCACGATCACCGGTACCGAGAGCGCGGGCAGCGCATGCACGGTCCGCCGCAGCTTCTCCTCACGGCTCAGCGGCTCGTCCCGGCGGTAGCCCTTCTGCCCGGAGTAGCGCAGGATCCAAAAGGCGATCAGACCCGCCTGCAGCAGGCCGGGGATGACGCCCGCAAGGAACAGGCGGGTGATCGCCTGATCCGCCAGCACTCCGTAGACCACGAAGGCCAGAGAGGGCGGGATCAGGATGCCGAGCGTGCCCGACGCCGCCACGATGCCGGAGGCGAAGTGCCGCTCGTAATTCGCCCGCAGCATGGCAGGCACCAGGATGGTGCCCATCGCCATGGCAGTGGCGACGGAGGAGCCGCACATGGCGGCGAAGATCGTGCAGGAGACGACGCAGACCAGGCCGAGACCGCCGCGCACTCCGCCCACCCAAGCCTCCGCCGCGCCGATGAGCGCGCGTGCGACATGGCCGCGCTCCATGAAGACGGCAGCGGCGACGAAATAGGGCACCGCCAGCAGGGTGGAGGAGTTCAGCTCGTCCATCACCTTCTGCGCGATGCCGACCAGCGGCTGACCGTCGATGGCGAAGAGCGTCGAGGCGGTGACACCGAGGACGAGCCAGATCGGCACGCCCAGGAACAGCAGGAGGATGAAGCCGATGCCGACCGCGCCAGTCATCCGTGCAGTTCTCCGCCCGCGGCCCGGCGCCCCAGCGCCAGGCGGATGGCATAGCGCAGCGCCATCAGCCCCGCACCCAGCGGCAACGCCGCGTAGTAGATCCACAGCGGGAAGCGCAGCGTGGTGGTGGAGAGATCACCGAAGTCCCAGGCGTCATAGGCCACCAGATAGCCATACCAGGCGAGCACCGCCGACATGCCGAGGCCCAGTGCATCGGCCAGGACGACCGAGGCACGCTTCAGGCCGGGCGAGAGCATGGAGACGAAGAGATCCGCCTTCACGTGCCGGTCCGCCGCCGTGACCGCGCCGAAGGAGAGGCAGACGGCCCAGACGATGAGATAGACCTGCACCTCGTCGCCCCATTCGATGGCGCTCTCGGGGAAGAAGATGCGCAGCACCACGTTGATCGTGGCGAGCAACAGGGCGAGCGCCCCGAAGCTGCCGACCAGAAGCGCATCCAACCGGTCCAGCAGCGTGCGGCGCGCCGGAGCAACAGAGGCGGGCACGAGGCCCGCCTCCGTCGCTGCCTGTGCATGTTCCGGCGACGCGCCGGCAACACGGGAGTTCATGCAAGGGCAGCCATGGGATCAGAGATCCACGCCGGCGGCGCGAAGCTCCTGCATTGCGATCTCGACGAGGTCACGGTCGATCTTCATCTCCGCCACGATCTGGTCCTGTGCCGGCATCAGCTTCTTGCGCGCCTGGGCGATCGCCGCGGCGTCGGGCACAGTGACCGTCACGCCGTGCGATTTCAGCACGTCGCGTGCCTTGTCCTGGGCCTCTGCCGCCTGGCGCCGCTCGATATCCACTATGGCCTGCCAGCTCTCCGTCATGGCCTGGCGCAGCTCGGGCGACAGACGGTTCCAGAACTGCAGGCTGACCATGGGAACGTACTGAGCGAAATACTCCCGATCCTCGAAGCAGGAGGACAGGCCGGCATCCCACAGCTTTGCTGTGAAGGAACTCTCATAAGTCGTGATCAGGGCATCCACCACACCCTGGTTCATCGCCAAAGGCAGGTCGGGCCAGGGGATCAGCACCGGGTTGCCGCCAAGCAGCCGGATGCGCTCGGCATTGGCCGTGCCGCCGGGATGCCGCACCTTCAGCCCTTGGATATCCTCGAAGCGCGTGATCTTCCGTTTCGCGCCGTAGAGGTGGTTGTAGCCGAGGTCGAACCAGCGGCCGAGCACCTTCACCCGCAACCGGTCCTCCAGCCGCTTGGCGATCTCCTCGCCGACCCGGCCGTCCACGATGCGATGTGCGGTTTCGGGCTCCACACCGTAGAACATGGGGAGGGAGGTGATGCCGGTCTCAGGCGCGATGCCGTCGAGCTGCCAGCTGCCCGGAATACCCATCTCGACCGAGCCCTGGCGCAGCGCACGCGGCACGTCGCGGTCGCGGTAGAGCTGCGCGCTCGGGAAGATCTCCGCCTGGATCTGGTCGCCGACCCGCTTCTTCAGTTCTTCGACGAAGCGCTCCGTGTTCTGGTTGCGGACATGGTTCGGGTTGGTGTCAAGTGAGATGCGCAGACGCGCCTGCGCGTGGGCCACCTGCGGCGCAACGGCCCAAAGAGCCGCTCCCGTAACGAGCAGGGTCCGACGCCTCATCCAATGCCTCCCGATTTTGTCAATCTTGGCGCGGAGTACCTAAGAGACAGCGTCAGCAGCGTCAATCGCCCGTCGCGGATTTCTGGGAGGCGCCGCGGTACGGCTGCAGGGCTGCGCGACCGGCACAGCCTGCCCATCTATGGCCTCGTGACCCAGGCCCATATCAACCGCATCGCCACCGCCGTGCCGCAGCACGAGGTGAACGAGGCCTTCCGCGCCTTTGCCGCCCGGCAGATCGGGGATGCGCGGGTCCGCGCCGCCTTCGCGCGGCTGTGTGACCGGGCGCAGATCGTGCGCCGGTACTCCGTGCTGAAGCCGGATGCCGATGCATGTGCCACGGTTTGTGGCTTCTACCGCCTGGACCGCTTCCCGAGCACCGGCGCGCGCATGGCACGCTACGAGGCCGAGGCGCCGGCGCTGGCGGAAGCCGCTTGCTTGGCCCTCGGCCTCGAAGCCGAGGGGCCGCACATAACCCACCTAATCTTTGCCACCTGCACGGGTTTCGCCGCACCTGGACTCGACCATTGGCTGATTCAGCGCTTCGGATTGCCCGGAACGGTAGAGCGCAGCATCGTCGGCTTCATGGGCTGCCAGGCGGCGATCAACGCGCTGAAGCTGGCGCATCACATCGTGCGCAGCGACCGACGGGCGCGCGTGCTGGTGCTGAACCTCGAACTCTGCAGCCTGCACCTGCAGCCCTCGCCGGAGATCGAGCAGCTCCTCTGCTTCTCCCTTTTCGCCGACGGCTGCAGTGCAGCGCTGGTCAGCGCCGAACCCCGGGGCCTCCGCCTGGAAGGCTTCCACGCCGCGCTGGTGCCGGAGGCCGCCGATCAGATCACCTGGCGCATCGGCGACCGCGGCTTCGACATGACGCTCTCGGGCTTCGTGCCGCTGACCTTGGCGCGCGCCCTGCCGGCACATGCCGCTGCGCTCCTGGCCGGCGCCGATCCGGCCGAGATCGCGCTCTGGGCCGTGCATCCCGGCGGCCGCAGCGTGCTGGACGCGGTGGCGCACGGCTTCGGCCTCGGGGAGAACGCATTGGCGGCCAGCCGCGCCGTGCTGCGCGACTACGGCAACATGTCCTCGGCCACCGTCATGTTCGTGCTGGAACGCTTGCTGCGCGAGGCTGTGCCCGGCGCTCGCGGCTGCGCCATCGCCTTCGGCCCGGGCCTCTCGGCCGAGGCCATGCGGTTTTGCGTCGCGCCGGAGGCAGACGGGGCGAGAGCATGATGCGGCGCCGCAGCACCGCCGCGGAGTGGATGGATGATACCGCGGCGACGGAGGCCGCCTTCGCAGCCGCGCTTGCCGATCTCGAGCGCATCAACCGGATGAGCCTCGCCCATGCGCCGACCCTGCGCTGGCTGGACCGGTTGGTGGCGCGCAGCGGCGCAGCGCGACTCTCGCTGCTGGATGTCGGCGCGGGCGGCGGCGACATGCTGGAGGCGATCGCCCGCTGGGGCGCACGGCGCGGCATCGTGCTTGAGCTCGCCGGGCTGGACCGCAGCCCCTGGGCAGCGCGCTACGCCCAGGCGCGGGGACGGGTGGCGCGCCGCATCACCGCCGACCTCTTCGATCTCGCCCCCGGGGAGCGCTTCGATATCGTGGTCTGCAGCCTCTTCGCCCATCATCTGCGTGATGCCGAGCTGCTGCGCTTCCTGCGCTGGCTGGAGGATCGCGCCCGGCTCGGCTGGTTGATCAGTGACCTGCACCGGCACCCGATTCCCTGGGGCTTCGTCTGGGCCGCAGTCCGCCTGCTGCGCATGGACCCGATGGTGGTGCATGATAGCACCGTGTCCATCGCCCGCGGCTTCACCCGTGACGACTGGCAGCGGCTGCTGGCCGAGGCGGAGGTCACGGCCGAGATCCGCCGGGCCTTCCCCTTTCGCTGGTTGGTGGGCCGGATCCGCGCATGAGCGATGCGGAGGTGGCGATCATTGGCGGCGGGCCGGCAGGCACGGCGGCGGCGATCGCGCTGGCCCGTGCCGGGCGGCGCGTGCTGCTGCTCGAACGCGATGCGGCGCCGCGCGAGGTTGTGTGCGGCGAGTTCCTCGGTCCGGACGCGGCGGCGGCGCTGGCGCGGCTCGGGTTCGACCTGCCGGCGCTCGGCGCAGTGCCGCTCAGGCGGCTGCGGCTGGCCGCGGGCAGGCGGGAGACGTTGCTCGACCTGCCCTTTCCGGCCTGGGGGCTGCCGCGGCGGGTACTGGACGGGGCGCTGCGCATGGCAGCCAGGGCGGCGGGC
>Ga0180217_1000414_pt1 | contig 71926 bp, 23 predicted proteins | sample eDN3rd37CBELigOP_FD_128521 | JGI IMG/M metagenome (GOLD analysis project Ga0180217, IMG submission 128521) | Enriched Organic Plus compost microbial communities from Emeryville, California, USA - eDNA 3rd pass 37_C BE-Lig OP (version 2) (version 2) ...
CCGTGAATTCAACAACAGATCATTTCCACTACAGTTGGCCGTCATAGCCATTCAACATGCTTCATACACACTACAGTCTCGACGTGACATCCCCATGCAGCCACCCACAAATCCGCCGCCATCAGCAGGTGCTAAGACACTTGGTATCTTGCAGGCTGAGTGCGCTCCCCACACCACGAGGGCATGCCTGACTTGCAGGAAACGATCGTCACACTGAGCGGACCAAACAGGCTACCCCGCGCAGTTGCCCGTCCGGGTTATGCTTCGCAGATGCTCATCCAAGCCCAGAGTGTCCGGCATGTGCTTCGTCGCGCTGGTGGTGATTTGAATGGTAGGCGGTGCGGGGGCGAGGTAAGGAGATGCCTAGTAGGCGATATCTCGCGTGCAGGATGGTAGATCCCTAATTAGATCCTCCAGATCACGCCAGACACGACGCAAACAGCGGTAGTGGCGGCACTGCAAAGTATCTCATCCGCTTTGATTACGTGGTTATAGTGAGTATGATGATAGGAAAGCAAGGTTGCATGCTTGCGTGTGCATGAATGCGTTGGTGTAGGTGTAGGGTTCCATGTGTAAATACAAGATCTCACCCATATCTATACAATGCATAGCATACCATAACATTTGTATATACAACGTGTGTCCAAATTACACTTCGACTTCTCATACTAATCATACTACGCGTCCAGGCCTCACTGTGATATTTTTCCTTTTTTCAGAGTACGGACGACGGACGGACGACAAGAACGAGCGACAGACAGACAAGGAGAAAGACAGACAGAGACAGACAGAGACAGACAGACAGAAAGAGATATGTGACGATAGGTGGGGCCGGGTCGGCCGAACAAGCGAATGGTCGAACGAAGATGGTTTTATCCACCTTCTTGGGGTCGGGACAAAAAATCCGAAGCCAGTTGCCCTGAAATGACAAGTTTTCGAACGTGCGGATTTGGCACCACCTTCTCCATACACCTGCTTGTCCACCACCAAACGCCAGCACCAAACCCGCACGCGAAACCTCCCGTCCTAACCGAGAAGATCATTTTTGCCGTGAATTTGGGGTTGCATTGGTGGGTGGATTTCGCGGAATAGCGCGTGTTCAGAGCTGAGCGAAGAGTGCGGATGCGTAGCCTATACCCAGGCGAATTAAATGGACCCTAGTTTGATCTTCGAGGCATGCACCCATGCGTGTGATATCATCCCTAGCATGTCAGCACTCACTCAGCCAAGCTGGCACCGAGGAGAGAAACGCCCCGCGCGGAGGCCACGAGTGGGCGCGGGTGGATCGGCCATACTGTAGGAAGTGTCAACCTTGGGTAACTAATCTGTGTATTGTCTACCAATCCGCTCTGGATCCAGGATCCGACAGAAAAACCCTCTGAAGTTCAACAGAGAGGACCGCATTCTGCGCGTTCTCGTTCTATACCCTCAGATCTCACATGAAAGACTCACCCGGGTTGTATCCATCTAGAAGCTTTGCTCGTTTAGCATGTCTGAAGAAAAGGAGACGAAGCAGCAGGAGCACATTAACCTCGTGTTCATCGGCCACGTCGATGCTGGCAAGTCGACGCTCTCTGGTCAGATTCTCTTGCTCACAGGTCAGGTGGACAAGCGCACGATCGAGAAGTACGAGAAGGAAGCTAAGGAGAAGAACCACGAGTCATGGTGGCTTGCGTACATTTTGGATATTGATGAAGCCGAGCGTGCTCGTGGTAAGACCGTCGAGTGTGGTAAGGCCGAGTTCAGGACAGACAAGAAGCGTGTCACTCTGTTGGACGCTCCCGGACACAAGGGCTTCGTTCCGGCCATGATTCAGGGCGCTGCACAGGCCGATGTCGCCGGTCTTGTCATCTCAGCACGTAAGGGTGAGTTCGAAGCCGGCTTCGAGCGTGGTGGCCAGACCCGAGAGCACCTCATGCTCTCCCGTACCTTGGGTGTGCAGAAGCTGCTCGTTTTGATCAACAAGATGGATGATCCCACCGTCAACTGGAGCAAGGATCGCTACGATGAGATCGTTTCCAAGCTTGAGGAGACTATCGACGATGCGGGTTACGATCTCAAGAAGGACGTTGTCTTCCTTCCCATCGCTGGTTACACCGGTGCAAACATCAAGGAGAAGCGTGACTCGGCATCTTGGGTCACCCAACCTACTCTCTTCGAGGCTATTGACTCGCTTCCTCCCATTGTTCGCATGACCGACAAGCCCCTCCGCCTCCCCGTCGCAGCTAAGGGTAAGGATGAGCGTGGCCAGTTGTTCGTCGCGGGTAAGATTGAGTCTGGCGCTCTCAAGACTGAGACCGAGTACATTCTCGTGCCTTCTTACAAGAAGTTCACACTCACCGGTATCGAGTTGGGTGATGGTACACCCGTAACTCAAGCTGACAGTGGTGAAAACGTCACGATCTATCCCAAGGGCATTGAAGAAGAAGATATCTTCGTGGGCCAGGTCATCTGTGCTGCAGATAAGCCATGCTACCAGTCAATGATTTTCGAGGTCCAAATGATGATTCTTTCTTTGCCTGACTCATCCCCTGTCATTTCACGAGCGTACCGCAGCATGCTCCACATCCATACGGCGGCAGTGGAGTGCCAGCTGGTCCAAATCGACAAGACCTTTGGCCGAAAGGGTAAGGTTCTTCAGGAGAATCCCGATTTTATCGGTGTTAATGCCAACTGCGTTGCTAAGCTCAAGGTTTCGCAACCTATTGCGATCGAGAAGTTCTCTGAGATTCCTCAGCTCGGTCGCTTCACATTGCGTGAAAAGACCAACACCGTTGCTATTGGCAAGGTCTTGCGTATCAAGCCTATCGCTTAAAGGAATGAGCAGTGATTATATTAAACATAGCAGGAGAGGTAGTCCAGTGAGATTATTCTAATCTAGTGATTCCAAGCGTTTCGGCTCTGTATAGTGACGGAAGGGAGTTTTCTTATATTTCGTATCCGGTGCTGCTTCAACGGCGGTGGCATGTTTTCACCAATACCAACTTCACCACCAACCACACATTACGTCCCGAGTCTAACATTGTGTTCTCACGCAGAGAGTAGTAATCGGGTTAGGCTGCGGCCCGAATACATCTAGGTAGTCACCTGCTGTTGCTGATGATGACTACTGCTTTCTTACCAAAGGTGTATTACCTTGCGAATTCATTCAGGACACAACTATAAAGTGCATGAATTCTAATTGTTCTTTTTGTAGCAACGCAACAACATGTATTTCGCGAGCGGATCCTAGTGTGTTGAGATGACCATCAACGGGGTGCACTCAAATGTGTCTCAGTGCTACGGTTGTTGAGAGGTCTTGAAGGGTGAAAAGGGGAAGGGGTACTGTGCGCTACTGTTAAACTCCACAGGTTGTGGATCGTTCCCTTCCTCTTCAAACTCGTCTTCATAATCTGCGCTAGAATCCTCGGCATCATAGTAGTCATAGCCCTCATTAGTGAGCGCGGGTGAATATTGCAATTGTTGCTCCCCAGCAAGAGGAACTACTGGGCCAGGGTGGCCACGTCCGCAATTCCCGCACACAATGGATGACCAATCACGAACTCGGGGGGCATCTTCAACAGTATCGTAATCGTATGGAACATCCAATGGAATCACTTCATTCGCAATCAACTTGGCGCAAGCAGGACATTTCGTCACGTCTAGCGCCCTGAGCTGGACTTCGAGATGCTTACGTCGACGTCGAGTTGCAACGGCATCAGTTATAATCGGTGGCGCTTCGCCAGGGGGGAGTGGCTTGCCCTCCAGCACCTTTCTTATGGCCTTGGGGGGACTACGGCAGTGATCTTTTGCGTGAAGCTCGACGTTCGGAGTGTGGGATCGGGGTGGGTACTTGGAATTGAAGTATTCGTTCCAAGGAGCACGCTCAACCGTTGACGGACGCTTGCGATTCAGGGATGAGGCAGATTGGACAGCAGCTCCAGTTGAGGAATTATCTGCAAGTGTGGGTGGTGGCGGAATCGGCTGCAAGCCCAGCTGAGCACGTGAACGCAGGGCTCCACAAACGCCTGGAGTAACACGCTTCGCCAGGGCTTTCTGGCCTGCTTGTTGAGTTCTAGGACTTCCTACTAGTGGCGCAGCGAAGGCAGAACGTTTCAGGTGCGCAACAGGAGTTGAGTAGCCATCGGTTGCCAAACGCTGCTCTGCGTCTTTCAAAGGCAATTTGCTGCGCAGAGGAGAGTGAATCAGAGCTCCAGAGTTGCGGTATTCGCATACTTCGGGGGATGTTGCTATCACCGAGTGTGCGATCTCTTGGATGGGTGGGTCAACATGTCCTCTTGGTGCGATTTGGCGTTCGAGATCTGCTTGGACATCCTTGGTGTATTCAACCAGACAGAGTTTGCAACTCGCTGCCAGATGCTCGGCACACACCTTCGGAAGCGCTGTTTCAGAAAGCATATTGATAAGCTTCTTCTCAGACATGGCAAGCGATGACGGTGCAGGATAGCCGAGACGTCCTTCACGCTCGACGCGTTCTTTAATCACTTCGAGGTTCTTTTTTGGTGAAGCAACCACTGGACGTCCGTGGAGGCTTGATGGACGCTGAGGTGACTTGACACCAGTGTTCTGGCCGGCATCTGGTATACGAGCTTGAAGGGCAAGCTGAGCTGCCAGCTTCTGTGCTTCGAGCTCCTGATCGGGAGTCACGCTTGGCCAAGCACCCTTTGGCCGGATCGGAACTGCCAAGGAGGATGGTGGGCTGTACGGAGCCTTGTTTGCTGGAGTCGACGGTCCGCCAAATAGTAGCTCACGACGACCTTGTGTTTCCAGGCGCTGTTGCTGGGCTTTGTAAGCTAGCTTGAGTTGGTTAACTTGCTTCATAAGCTTATGCAGCTTGAGTTGGTATCTGCGAAGCGAACGCCATCGATTGAACTCGTTGCGGACGAGTTCCGAAGGACGCCGAACCATCGCCTCTCGGGCTTGACGACTGCGCCACATTCTTGAGGTATGCGGTGTTTTCTGGTGCTGTCTCAGGCAGTTCTCATCATAACAGCAGATCACATGCTCCCCCTCTTCAAGGTCGCTATCGACTTCAATTTCCGGCTCATAGCTGAATTCACCATCTTCGTCTTCGTAGTCGCTTTCATCATCGCTAGAAACGACATCTTCATACGGATAATCAGAGCTCGAGCCTCTTCCTCTACCCACAGATGGCGCACTAGTCGGTACCACGGATGGCTGCAGGAGTCGATGCATCCGAGCTCGGTACTCCTCAAAGCCATGATTATATGCTTGATGCGAAGCTAGGCTTGAGGCATTTTCGACCCCAGGATGCATTTGTACGCTGTAATCAGCATGTAGCTGATCCATGTTCGTACGTTCGCTGCGCAGGATATCGTTCAAGTAGTCGATATCGGCTTGTGTTCGTCGAATGGCTTCTCGAATGCGGGCGCGCTCCTCTGCACAGTCCTCGTCTCTTCCTTCATAACCTCTTTGGTTGTAGCTCTCAAGCTGCTGCTGTTGGATGTGTGCAGTAGGATGGTCATCACTGTAGTAGCGATAGGGACCGTATGCATGCTCGCTGTAGGCACGTTCATTCAATCTCCTTATTGGGGGCTGAGGCAACGATTCCTCTGCTCCACCATTAAGATCTTCGGTAGTAGTTCCTTGTTCCATCGTTGCAATGTGTTGGCGAGCCCTTGCAGCTGGAGGTTCAGTGAGTAGTTGGAACTTCGTTACGAGATGTACGAGGCCAACGACGCCTTGAGTAAATAAATCAACCATGGCCACAGTGCGGCGAACCAGAGCCGATGGCCTAACTCTCCTCTTTGCAGAACCTGTCTCAGAGACATCCTGCTTGCACTGACTTAGAAGCGACATAGCAAATGGGGCCATCTCAAGAAGACCTACAGAGAGACAGCTCCCCTTGCAGAGTTCGAACGAGTTGGCGCTCTCTTGCAACGTAAGTTTCGGAATCTTCCTTCCTGGAACTGGGCGAGAGCTGAGCGCCATGAGTCTGGCTGGCTCATCGCGGAGAAGCTGCATGAGCTGACTCGACGACAATTCAAACACGCATGACTTGCCCCTCTTCACGATACCATCTGATTTTGCGTGTGCGATGGGGATTACCAACGCAGGGAAGTTGAGGACTTGCAGGGCTAGGAAGAAGTCGTCATCCGTGGGTCTGGATGCGGAGCTCGCATCGGATCCTGCTGCATTAGCATTAGTAGCTCCGTTAGGACTCAGCTGCGCGTCCCCTACTTGTGGCTGAGGCTGCGCCTGTGTGTCAGCGGGCACCTGCGGCTGTCCCGATTCTTGAAACCCCGGATTGGCCAGCTTTCGCCAGGCAGATAGGAGCTGCGGAGGGGTGATCTTCTCTACATACACTTGTAATTTGAAGCGGTGTTTGACTTCGGCCGCAAGACCGCGTGTGGGCATCATCTGCAAGCCGTGAGCCCCGAGTCTGGCGAGCCAATGGGCGAGACGCACACAACTTCCTATCCGTTAGGAATTTCCAAAACGTAACGTTTGAGGGTAAGAGGTTGCAAGAGATGGGGTGTGCGTGAGTGGAACGGAAATTAATGTGTAGAGGGCGCATATACACTTAGAATAGAATAGATCCACACTATTATAACCCCCCTGCCAATGCTCCATGTCCGATTTTGGCCTTGCAGATTTGTTGCTCACGTGAACCCAGTGTTGCCACTTTCGGGGCTGAATTCGCTTCGATTGACTGGGCTCTCCTGGGGCTTCGGACTGAGTCATTCCACGAGCCAGAGTGATATATACACACATAGGCTATGCTTGTAAGATCCACGAGCTCGCGCACACAATCAGCCTAGTATCACATTACATGCCCTATGATCCTCTTTCGCAAACGGAGCTGGTCAGTGACACGCCGAGCAAACTTCTGAACTAACAACAAATACCTTTAATAATAATGTAAGAACGTGTGAAATACAAAACACTAGCTTAGTTGGAACTTACATCTGCGTTGCCACCTACATGTAGACGTACATACATGGATTTCAGAACCTAGTCACATGCAGACAACTAGAGTGATTTCCTAACACAATGCACTGGTGCCATTCCAAACTTGGGCTGATTTGAAATGGCGGCTGACTACATGTGAACCCACGAACTGGTCTGGTTAGAAGGACCCTTTCACAGCGCTACTGTGTGAGGCTAGAACCAAGAACGAAAGACTCTTGGATGGGAGGATTACAACAAAAAAAGGCGCCTACAATCGCGGCGGGTCCAGTATACAGGCAAAGCCCACACGGGAGAAGGACGCTTGAGGAAGGAAGCCAGAAAGAGAGACGATCTTTGGACGCGTGTTCGAGAGCTGTGTGACAATAGCACTCGGTTCTTTAGTTGAGTTGACACTCAGCAGCCTTCTCGCCACGCCAGTCGCCTTCGAGTGTAATGGGCTCGAAATCTTCGGGTTGACCATCGGTAATGGTATGTGGAAGGTACTTGAGCTGCAGCAGTCTTGTGATACGTGCAAGCTCGATGTACTTCTCGTGCAGAGCGTTGACGTGGGTCGCAATCTGTCGGAATTGCGACTTTGCGGTAGCCCAGTTGATCGCATTGAGCTGATTCTTGGTAACCATATTGCCACCCATTCCGAATCCGGGTCCTGTTGGTCCGGGCGCAGGCGAGGATGCGGGGGCGGTCGATGATCCACTTCCTGCATTCACTGACACAGCGGAACGTGACTTGCTCAGCTTGGCTGCCTCTTCCTTCGAAGCACGGGCCTTGGCCTGTGACAGCGTAAATGTGTAGATATCCATGAAACGTGTCCAATATGTGAACTCTTCGGCATTAATGCCACCCTTCTTGTCGCGATCGGCCACAATCCAAAGCGCATCGAATTGTTGGGGTGTAAGATCGAACTTACGTTCCTGGCGCAGATACACCTGGAACTGCTCGCGCTTGACCAGGGTCATGTCTGGGTTCTCGCGCTGCAACTTCTGGAAATCACCATCCAGGTTACGCTGCTCGACCTTGGATGACCAGAAGTCTTCGCGAATGAACTGATCCATAGTAATGCGTAGTCGCGCCTCGAAGCCAATAGGGGCACCCTGCATCAAAGACTGGAAGTTCTCTTTTGTCATGACAGGCTCCTCCTGTGGGTCGTAGGCGCGCATAATCTTCAGAATGCGCCTAGGATCTGCATACACGCCGATGTTCTGGAAGGCCTGCATAACTTCGTTGTGTGTAAGCACACGGTTCTGGTCCTTATCAACGGAGCGGAAGAGATAGTCGATATCAGCCAGAGTGAGCGCCTGCTTGGCAGGATCCGTCTCGCAAGTAAGCATACCTAGCAAGACCTCCTCAGCCGCTGCGCGGTTGAGGTTGACATCGTGCTCCATTTCGCGGGCCAATGGGAGCAGCTGTGGCTTGCCCGGACGAATGAGGTTGGCGTTTTCGCAGCGGACGAGGTGAGTTGCGATGGCAGTCGCATCATTCGTGTCAAGGACACGGTACATCTTGTGAGACTTGATCTGCTTGACTTTACCTTCGACAGCATCTGGATTAACAGGTTCTTCATAGATCAAGTTGTGGTAAATGCGACGGTTAGGCATTGCGCACAACAGCAAGAAGTCGACGAGGTAAGAAATAATGAAGAAGAAGAACAAGGTAGAGGCGGCGTACGTCAACATCAGAGGGAAGTCGAATCGGCCGATCAGACCACTGCTTAGGAAGATGATACGAAGACCCGCAAGCTCATGAACAATGCGGTTCTTGTCCGTGTTGTCATAGACAACATTGACCTTCTTATAAACGGAGTGTGGGACAGCGCGCACGCGAATCTCATAGGTGGGCGAAACCTCAAGATTGGCGAGGTTATCATACTCAACCGTGACGAACAACACCATGCCAGTCCCTCGCTTCGAGCTAGTGCTGATGGGACAGAAGGTACCTTCGCACTGATCATCAAGGGTCACACCAGCGGCTTGCAGAAGGTGACCCACAGTGATGGTATCTCGCAACCAATTGCCAGGGAACTCGAGGATCGTGTTGCCGTTCTGGTCGACCAGCTTACCCGATGTCGTGTACGACACTGCTGCATACAGGTCCTCCTTGTCCGTCTGACGCAGGTGACGCGTGGCCTGGGCGTAGCTGTTCAAGCTGAGCTGATAACTTTCGACGTTCGTAACGTAGGTGGTTTCCTCGCTGCTCGTTGTCCAGGGATTTGCACACGTACCGTCCTGCATCTGGGTGTCGTCGCAGTCGTAGGATTGAACTTGGGTTGTGCGCGCAGTGGTGATAAAGGCACCGTTAGTCTCGTCGTGGTAAATGTCCTGTACATCGTAGACAACACACTTCTCTGGGAACAGGTTGGTCTCAGTGCCCGTGTAGTCAGTGCAGTATCGGAAGTCTACGGTCTTCTTGTTGATTGTGGGCGGTTCTGATAGGCCACCCCACGTAATACCGTCGGGCTTTTCGCTGATCTGATAATTTTGTCCGTCAATCATAATGAAGTAGATGAAGTACATCACGATAGGTAGAACTAGAAAGTATCGGAGAGCACCCACCCGCGGGTTTTGGATCATAACCCTTTTCGGGACCGAAAAGTAAAAGTACTGAGCGATCGACATGACTGGCTATGCGCGTGTGTCAGCGAGTCACTGATCAGCCTCTGAACCTAAGTCTGCGGATAGTTCCTTCCGGAATGGATGATTGTCCCGTGTGTGGGTGTATCGTTTCTCCAATGTTCCCTCCACTGAAAGTTCTCTTTGGAGTACGTCAGACCCGGCAGACTTGGTGCCCTGTCGGTGTGTCTTGACGAGGTGAATGGTACACGCCCGCACAGCACACTACTCGCTCGTGGTCGTCACTAGGTCGAAGGGTAGTTCCTTGACGCTGGCGCGGCAGTCCCCTGCGTTGATTCAGATGGAAAGGCTCCCGCGAGTTATTTAACTCGACCCTTTCACGGCTCCGCGATTAAGATGGGAGGCAAAGCCAGGTAGGAGCGAGTTAGGGCTGGATGTTCGGTGCCAGGTAGTGTAAGAGTGGTTGTGTGAGTGCAACGTTCGTACGAAAACGCATAATATTGGGAGCCCACTGAGCCGGCTGTTCGAAACTGAGGGAATTAGAGGCTGAAAATCAGCATGCACGGTCGTGTCCCAAATTATAACCGGGCGAAACAAACGCAAATAGCATTCTAGAATCACACATACCGCGTATTGGATTCTCACACAAACCCACTCACGAGATATTCCGCCCCAAATGCCGCCCGTTGCTTTCGAGATTTTTCCCTCGCCCCTGTATTCCAACCCCCCGGAATACGATCAGGGTCCAATATTTCTGCACCCCTGTCTACGCCTCGCGGGAAAAGTACACTGTTTCTGCACTACCCATATGGATTACTAATATACCCATGGAGAATTACGCTCAGCGTGCACTGCAAAACCCCATTTCCTCTTGACAATTCCACAGCTGTCTCGTGACACGGGGTGAGACTACATATTTTCAGCGATACACAACGAGGAAATTTCAGGCGACCACGGCTCTGCGAGAGTATGCTGCGCCTCAACTCAGCACGATACGATGGTCTGTTGCGGATGTAGCTGCGTCCACGGCTGAAGACCTGTACATCCCCAGCCCTGCTCACGTAAAAGGCAACTTCGTCCTCATGCCCAGCATGGGAGTGTTCCTATCCACCAGCCTGTGGCTGATCGAACGGAGTCTTGTAACTCTTGTTCCATGAATATAAACTCCGCGTTTTATCGCGGCAGCTGGGCGTGCGATCCGAGTGTGTGTAGTACTGTCCGATGAGGCGTATCTTGGTATAGATCGTGATATAGATATGATGTCCATGCAGTCACACCGCACCTGCTATTAAGCCCCCTGACACCCTCCTTGCGTCGGTTTCGTCCACTCGCCCCATACCACGTGCAGGTTGTATGCCACGGTGTTGCTAAACGGACCCAAGGAGCGGCTAGGCTGACATACTATCTGCGCTTAGTCGCTGAATCTATCCCTTACAACTCTCCATCTCATCACTTGTATTCTCCACCGCGGTCACTCTCAGGCAAGAGGTCACTCTGCTGAGACCAGGTCCAGCCGTTCCAGTCATCCACACAGGTAACGCAGGTCACGTTGGTCACACAGACCCTCAGATCACTCACTACAGGTCACTCAGAGCATCTGGGTTGTCCTGCTTATACCTAGTCTAGCAAGCCAGCCAACTAGGTTCGAGTTCGACGCCGACCACTTACCCAGGTCATGTCCTCTAATCCCAACGACGACCAAACTGCCGCCCCGGCAAGTCCCACCGCAGCTGCAGGCAACGCCGGCGCTGCGATGAACTTGCGCAGGCAGAGTTTGCATCGCGGAGCGAACAAGAGCGCAGACGAGAACGATGGTGCCAAACCAACTGGCCTGCAGCAAGAGCGACGACGAAGCTCCGTAACGGCCGCCTCGGGATACGCGAACAAAGCTGCTTCAAGGCGATCTTCCCTGTCAACGCGACGTGAGCCAACGAATGTCGAGGAGGCGCCTTCCCAGCAAGGCTCGCAGGCTGCGCCTGTCGGTTCGCCTAAGACGGAGTCACAGCAGCGTCGACGAAGCAGCATTGGAACAACCGCGATGAAAGCTCGAGGTAGTATCAGCAGCCAGACCGGTGGCCCAACGAAGCGAGCCAGCGTCAGTAGCAATGCGGGCAACGCTGAGGCAGGGCGCCGTACTTCCACTTCATCTGTCGCATCGACCAAGTCCGCCAAGGAAGAGAAGGAAGCGAAGGAAGAGCCGGTAGCTGACCCTGAGGGTGATGCCCAGCCAGCAGTTCCTGCTGAGGAACCTCAGAAAACACCTGAAAAAGCTGAATCCGAGACAAAATCTGACCCAACGGTCGCTGCCGAACCAGAGATTGAGAGCAAGCAGCAAGCTCCAGTTGACGAAGCAGTTTACGAGTCAGTTGGTGACGTTGACTTGGCGTTGTCGGTTCCACGACGTGGGAGTAAAGAGGAGAATGCGAGCGTTCCCGTGAAGTCACCACCCGCTGTTGTCGAAGATGCCACACCCACTCCCTTGCCGAAGCCACAAATCGACTCTCCTAAAGAGGAGACAAATCAAGCATCGTCTGTGGCCGAGTGCGATGACCCCAAGGTTGAAGCGGATAATGCTACCAAGTCCTCGGAAGACCCTGAGGCCGAGCCACTGGCTTTGAGGGGCCCGGAGCTATTGGACCTGGTTGCCCCAGCTGCTCTTGACCAACCTCAGCCTGAAGCCTCAGACGATGCTTCACAACGACTGGTGCAGGCTAGTCTTAAGATCGAGCCTCCCACCTCCCCGAAGTCCAACGAAACTGAGTCTAAGGCTACCGAAGCCCTGGAGACGACGATGGAGCAAGCCACATCCCCGCGCGCTGTAGAACCTGCATCTCCCAAGACGCCCAAGTTATCCAGTTCGCCCAAGTCCCCTAAACCACCTAAATCACCGCAAACACCGAAAGCACCAGCGCCACCTCAGCCGGACGAAGTCCCCAAGATTGATCAAGAACCGAAGACGACAAAGTCGCCTCGGTCTGAGAATAACGATGCAGACTCTCCCGCAAACTCGGCCGCGAACACTGCCGAAGCGCCGGCGGAGTCAGCGCCAGAGGCCAAGCAGGCTGAGACTACAACCGAGTCCCCGACGAGTGAATCCAAGCCGCAAGGGTCCGTTGCTAACGATGTGCCTGCCAATGTACCTACCGGTATCAGCTCACCGAGCGCTGTCTCCGCCCGCCGACGATCGCTGCTTGGTAGCGACGCTCCAACGGCTAAGCCATCCAACGATTCTCCAGCCACAGCTGTGGGAGTCATTCCTAGCGGTCTCCCCAAGCCTACCTCTCCAGCCCATCGTCACGCATCGGGTTGCGCAAGTGGACCTGCTGCGGCAGCTAACTCCCCCTCGCACTCGTTCTACACACCAATTCCAGGTCTGCATGGGCCCCCTTCCAAAGAACCTGATCTCAAGCCATTGCATGGGCTACGACCCTCTGACCCGCTCTATAAAGAGGCTGAAGCACAGATTCGAGAGGCACAGATCCGGCGAGAGGCACAGGAGGCAATTCGGCAACGTCAACGAGAATATGATAGGATAACACGAGTCGTGAACCTGTCGCCCAGGCGTCGTGCAATTAACGAGGCACTTTCCGCGACTGAATCCGGAACGGAAGACGAGACCCCGCAGTCAGCTCGTTCGCATCCACCTGGTAGTCAGCTTGCCCCGCTTGTTGGTGATCTGCCTCTCACACCCCATCGCTCGACCTCTCCTTCTCAGGCCAGCGTCTCACCGGCTGCAATTCAAGCCGCCCTTGAGCATCGTCGACATATGCTTCAGGTCCGCAAAGAACATGAGCAGCGCCATGGACTGCAACTCTCCCCACGCGTCATGACGACACCCAGAACGCAGGCTACTCAACCCGACAGTGATCGCACTCCTGCTGTACTTCCTCCGATCGGTCAATTAGCTGCAGAATTCCTGGAAGAAAAGCGAAACGAACGACTGCGTAGACTTGAGGAGAAGCATCGGCAACGTGAGGCAGAACGTCAGCGCGAACGAGAGCTTGCAGAAGCAGCACAGCGAGCTGTCCAGCAGCGTCTCCATCAGGCGAAGCCCATCCATCTTCGCCTCCAAGACCAATCTAACAGTGAAGCGGAAGCTGCCCGACGTGCCCAGATCCTTGCACAGCGTCGCCAAGCCATCGAGCAAAGCCGATTGCGTCGCGATCGCTCTCAGCAGCGTGGCTCAGACATCGAACGAGAGGGGGTCGAATCTGCTGAGAATTCTGGTGAAGCTGGTGTGCAAAGTGCTGGTAGACAAAGTCCCATGCGCCACCGCAGCCCTAACTTGTACATTAGTCGCAGCTTGGCTATGGTGCGAGAAGAGGAGGCTCAAAAGCATATGGAGAAGCAATTGGCTCAAGAAGAGCTGCGTCAGCGCCTCCTCCGCGCGCGTGAGTACGCTGCGAACGTACCGCTGCCCAATGTTGACATCAAAAAGAGCGAGGAATTGGAGCGTGCACGACTCCGTGAGCTTGAACTCCAGAAGCAGATCGAAGAGCGCCGCAAGCGTGGTGAAGAGGCTTTGCGTGCTGCGCGAAAGGCAGAGTACCGAACACCATCCGTCCCACTCGCTCGCGCTGTCGCTCCTCCCTCCCGACAAGCTAAGGATGAGAAGAAAGATGATAAGAAGCCCGTAGCAGGCCATAGCGCACTCTATCGTGACTATTTGAAAGAGGCACGCGCTCGGCGCGGTGATCGCCCTCGACCTGCACCCGAGGTCAAGCAGGATACGGCTCGACAAGAAGCCCTTCAAAAGGTCCAGGAACTCACGGAGGAAGCTGACCGGCTGGATGATGAAGCAGACCGATTAGAGAAACAGCTTGCTCGCGCTGTCGAGGCTGTTGCAGCCGCCAAGGCGAACTCGAACAACGATGCAGTTCTTGCTGCGCAAAAGGAGGTCGATCTTTTGCGTACACAATCCATCCGTGCCAAGCTTGATGCACTTAAGGCGCGTCAGGCAGCCGAGGACGCAATGCCCGCAGATGAGGAGCAGTAATGGGTTGTTTGAGTGTCTTATCGTGCACGCGCCGCTCGAAAGTGTTTCTCCTTCATTTGAACGCGTTTTTGAGATTATCTTTGCCACCATCATCATGACTACCAATACTAATATTCACTGCGCTGTATGCAATCACCCAACACCTCGCAAGTTGAGCGCATTTTTGTTCTTTGATTGTATGAATGCCTAGCTTCACACAATTGGATCAGTTAAGTTGTCTCGGCTCAACGCTGTTTTGCTTACTCGACATTCCCTACTTGTTAAGCTCCAAGGCACATCGAATACATTGCTCTACATACACGTGTCTTTCCACTACGTTGGCGCTTTTGATATAATTCATTGGCAAGGTTTTATTCAGTTGTCGTCCTCCCCGTCCTCCTCTTCCTCTGCCTCATTGAAAGAGAATTGACTCAGCTGGTTTTGCATCCTTCGTGCATGGTCCAGAAGAGCTGCCCTTGAAGAGCGTTGATATGCTGCTGCACTGGCACCTGTACTCGACGTTGATGGCAGTGGTTGTTGGCTAGCTCGGCTGCCGCTAGGAACCGGGATTGGAGGACGTTGCCAGCGAGAGGAGCCGGAAGAATGTGAGTCGCCAGAGATGAATGGGCGTCTTGAGAGAGTGGATGGGGAATAATCATAGAGCTCTGAGTCAGCGCTATGGCCATAGCCGGCAGCCGTGTTTCGTGGCGCAAACCCGGTTGATTTGCCCAATGTCTTGAGGTTCTCCAGCTCGGCTTGGAACTCGACGGCTGATTGATACTGATGCTCAATGAACCCAACCGGTAGGATGGGGAATGAGGATCTAGCTTTATCAATAAGCGCACTCATCGTGTCATCATTATGTTCAACGTCCTCCTCTTCCTCGCCATCCACCGGCTCCTCACCTTCAAAGATTTCATTACCACCCAGAACCGCCTCAGCGATTGCCAGAGGAGAGACACAGAGGTCTAGCAATCGCGAGAACACCAGTGCCAAGCGGGTAGGCGTGATGGAAAGAGTTGACACTTCTTGGTGTTTTCGAAGCTCTAAAACAAATTGATTCAATGATGCCTCCTTTGGGGAACTGCTGGAATCGCTAGAATCGATGCCTTGGGAGAGATGTGGGAAGAAAAGGCTTGTTGCAGATATGTCACGATACAGATGGGATTTCGGAGAATATTGTGAGTTCTTCAGGACCATAACCAAACGCGCCAGTGCTCGAGCAAATTTGGTTACTGGAATCTCAGGGCATGCCCCAAAACGCTTTGCCACCTCAAGGACACGAGCGCGATCCTCACGAGAATCACCCGGTTGGGTCACGGCTGCTGAGCTAACGGTTTGCGCTTGATGATGTGCACCACCTTGCAACTCGCCAGTCGCAAACGCTCGATTGATTGTCTCAAGCGCATATGAGGGGTGAGGCTCGTCTTCTGTAACAGGAGCCGCAGCCTTGCCTGTGGACGCTACGGATCGAGTTGGAATGGCAGGTGATTGAATATGGGGTTCTACTGAGAAGTCCGGGAGATATTTGATATGTGGACCTTGAATAGTATATGGAGCCTTATCTTCATCCACGTCCTTCTTCGACTCGGTGGCAGCATCTTCTGCAGCTTCGCCTTGTTTGGGCAGGCATGACTCTCCAACCCATCGCGTATAGGCTAGCTCCATCAGCCCTTGGACTGCAGCAAGCTTATCCACTTCGCGTTTCTCATACCAATTCTCAAGGGCCGAAACGGACCGACGAATATCGATATAGAGCACCTCTTCTTCAATGTGTTGGCTGAGAAGCTTCATGTACGCCTGTACGAATTGCTCATACGTAATATAGCCTTGCTTCGCTTGATCCATCTCAGCAAAAAGACGCGCGCATTGCGCATCAGCAACGGGAGCTACTTGTGTCGGATCATCAAAGTACGACGTTCGCATCGAGCCCGCGGCCATGACAGCCCGGCATGCGATGTCAAATGTGGCTCGAAGCTCGAACGGTGAGAGCTCGCAATCACCTGCGATGTTAAGCAGGCGATAGAATGAACTCACTGCAGACCAGAACTGCTTGCTCATTGTGGGGGATTAGCTTACTTTCAAGTCGTATGGTAGCCGTGAAGCTTAGAGCTTAGACTACTACTGCTTCCCTGTCCGCAGAGTCTGTCGCTGACCCACAGGTTCACAACCCTAAACACTCGAATGAAGGTGATTGTGAATAACAGTGCTCTCATCAGGTATCGGCTAGTTCGTATGGTTTCCGCGGGGCATTGCATGTAACAATAATCAGCCGAGTTCCGGTAGGACACAGCTAGTCGGTCCTTTTGTGTTTTGCGCGCTGTTGCAGCACCCATCTCTGGAGAGCTGCATCCAAGCCCCGAACACGAAGGGAATCTGAGGTACGTTCTCCGGATAGTTCTAGGACCCGCAGAAATAAACGCCGCAGAACGCACTTACACGGCATGGCTGGCACTATACCCCACGTCTAGCGTTGCTGCCTGCGCAATATCACAACTTACTCACTTGTCACTCGATGCGACCAAGTAGGCACAAAGTCCAGAAGAGCATCTAGGAAGATCCGCTCGAGTTGTGACAGAAGAGACATCACGAGGCGAGCGTTCCGAGCTGCTGTGCAGCTCAAAACGATTTAGCACGCTCATGCATTTGCAGTATCCCCGCAAAATCACACTCTGTAATCGGCACGCTTTTCAACTCTGAGATCTTCTTCATCCACCCTCTGCTGGCGCAGGAGAATTTGGGCCGAAATCAGGATCACTGCGTAAAACGGCACCGCACTGGAGGTGAATTGAGTTAGTTGTGGAAACTGACTAAGGCTTAGCATTTCTAGTCGAGTCCAAACTCAAATCACCTTTTGAGACCCGTGGAGGACCCTTCCTCAGTCCTGGAGGACGCACGGTGAAGCTGTTAAGGGCTTTCAAGTAGTGCACTTTATTGAGTGACACGACAAGGGGAGGCAGCATTCGAGTTAAACAGCGGTCGACGCTACCTAGATAGCATCCACAACATGTTGAGATACTTGCATGCTCTCAGGTACAAAATGGTGGTCGAGACTGAGAGATACAAGGAGACACTACTATAACTCGCTGGTTGACGAATAAGTCATGCTAGAATTGGCTGTCTCCTCGTTCACAATTCGTGCCATTTCACGCCGCCCAGCCTCTTGGCGCTCGATGCCATTGTTGATTCTGAACGAAGGATGGAAGCGAAGTTTCGCGTTGGTGTGTGCCCGCTGGACTTGCCTGAACACGAAACCAGAGCACACGCCACCTAACGGCACAGACAACAAGTAAATCCAGAGGTGCGCGGTGCCCGTCTCGGGAAACTTCAGTGAGCTGACGATGTTCATGGCGATGCATGTAGCGGGATTCAGCATGGCCCCCGAAATGTCGCCCATGATCTCACAGCAGGCAGTTGTAAAGATTGCCATGATAAGCATCTGCACAGAGGATACGCGATTCTTTACGGCAGAGGCACACGTCATGGCGATGGAACAAAACACGAACGCCAAGGAGAACTCGATGAAAAACGACGCAAGATATCCAGTATCCTCGTTGAGCTTCACAAAGATGGGCTGCACGGGGGCGTGGTCGGCTCCTTCCGGAAGGTATGGATCCGGAGTAACATTGCCGTGCCGTGTCTGGATAATCGAATAAGCCGACAAGGCTCCAAGAATAGCTGATACAATTTGAGTTCCGATCATCAAGGCTGCATGCACGAGATTCATGCCTTTTCTTCCCAGCACCATCATCGTGATTGCTGGGTTCATGTGGGGCCCTGAGATCTGCAAGCCTAGGAAGAGGATGCAAACCAGGAAGAAGCCAATAATCGGCCCTGCCTGAGGATTGCCATTCGTGAGTTCGACGTTAAACGCAAGTGCATACGTCCCAAGTGACTCAATTGCGAGTCGACGCCAGAGGGTGGGCTCGAGCTCAACAGAAGTATCAATGTCCTTGACAAAGTAAGCATCTACGCCAGCTAATTTCGTAGATGATGCAGAATGGTTGCAGCAAGAGTGAGCGCGCGTACTGTTCGTCTGCTGCTCTGGGCTGGTATGGGCATCGGGGCTTTGTCGTTGTTTGTCGTTTGCTGCGTTGAGAACCGTCACCTCAATCTCGCAGGGGACGGTGTCAGTCATGATGAGCGAACCCTAATGCGCACAGTATAGAAAGGCTGCGCTGCTATGAAAGCGTGTAACTCACTTAGAAACTGTTGTTCTCGTGGGTTTTAGGGCGGGCTACGCGGATGAACACGAAGTTCGCGATGGCACTCCTCGGATTGAGCGAGTGCAAGATCGCGCTATCTCTAAACGAGAGGTGAGCCCATGCGCCGATAGGTTGAACGAGCGCGCCTAAGCAATGCGTAACATGAAAGCTCGAGGGTGGTAACCGAATTATTGTCACCGGCGCTACATGTACTTCAAACGTAGCACTCCATGTCTCTGGCGAACTTCCCAAATAAACCCATGCGACAGGGACATGCAAATGCACAGCATGTATCGACAATTAAAAATGGTAATTAGCGCTCTCTAGTACTACCACATCGAATCGTTACATCAGAAGAGGCGGACAGACCGCGCATCCCCGACAAAAACCCCATTTTATAATCTGTAATACTGGACAAACTTCCTGGATTCTAGCACCCCCTGTCGCGGAAGCGCGAAGATTATCACTGACTCCAGCCAGAAGGAACACCACATCAAGCGAATGGTGTCACTACTATGGAATAGAAAAGGCTATCTCACCATGGTCTGAGCCTAATGTGTGCTACCTCTGACATCTACGCAGAGTTCCCACATTGGTTACCTGCCTAGCCGCTGAGCTTCGCGGCGCGTCTCAGTGCATCCGAGTGCGCAAATTGATTGAGAGACTGGAATATGACGTTGCAGTTTAAGGTCTATTCGTTCCTTCTCCATTGGCTTTGCTTTGTCTCTCAGTCTCTCGGCACTGATTGATGGTGCGTGGAATCGGGCTTGGAGATCATGGTGACTTCATCCACCCTCCTGCGGAAAGTGAGCTGGCAGTCATCATTATGAGCAGACGACATGTGGTCCCTGATGGGTTCGTGTCAGATAAATAACATCATCAAAGAGTGTCCCATGTCTGCAATCATCGACTGAACTTATCCGTTTGTCGCGTGACCCCTTCGAAGTAGCATGACTACCATTGGTAACGTCCTCGCCTTCGAGATCAGGAATAATGCCCGCGTGTTGTAGTACCGGCCCGGCTGACACCCGAGCTGTTGGATGTCCACAACACCGCGCCTTACCTCGTATGCTGTATCCTTCATTGCATCCACTCGGTCCTCATCGGATGATTCAACTCGACCAAATTTCCGTTCGCGCTATAGACGCTAACCTACGCCACTTCACCTCGGCGTTTGTGCAGGAGGGAGTCGAGGCGCCTGTTCTGCAGGCACAACTGAATTATTGTAGAACCTTGCCCAGTTTGATCCCTTGAGCCTCGTGATTGGGAGAACACGGATCTATCAACACCTCATTCGTCGGATCCTAAGTGATCGTCAGCTAGGTGGAGAGTTCAAGTCCACTTGAAGCGGTAGCCAAGTAGCCGCGACGGGTCTGGCCTCAGGTCACAAAATAGTTAGTAGTCGGGTTGCACCCAACGCGCTACCGCAATGTCCTCTGTGGGTAGGTGGACGTGCAATATTTGCACGTATCGCAACCCGGGCAATTTAGCGTTGTGCGAGATGTGTGACGCGGAGCGGCCGGCACGCAAAGTTAAGAAAAGCAAGGCTGGTTCAACAGATGGCGAGGCTGCTGCTGCCACCTCCACCGCTGCCTCTATCGCTGCCGGGGAAGCGGGGAATATGTCTCTGGAAGCAAGGGCTGCGAGTGAGGAGAAGAACGCTGGGAGCGCTCAAACCAGCACATCCGAAGCTAAGGAGCCTCACCCCTCAAATGTTTGGAAATGTGCTCGCTGCCATACCTACAGCAACAATACTCTCCAGACCTGTCACAAATGTGCTGCCTTTCGTCCTGCCGCTGCGTGCTTTGTTCAGCCAACCGCCGCGCTCATCCTTCGAATGTATGATGGACTTCATGCGTTGAACCGTTTTTTGGGGCTGCTTTTGGAGCAGGCGAAGCTTGTGGAGGCATTCGAGCAATTTGATCACTCAGTTGCCTCGGGGATAGAGACGAGCGCAAAGTCGTTGTTGGAAACACTGCAGATACTGGAAACACGGCATCTTGCAGCATTAGCTGACTTGAACAAGGAATTCTATGCACCTACCGTGGGGGATTTGACTCAGCGAGTGTGCCAAAGCTGCACTAGTGAGAGCAATAGTAATGCCGGCTCAAAGGCGCCCTATTCTGCGCACGTAGGTGTGGGTGTACAGCTCTCAATGGAGGGTGATGAAGCCTCAGGAACAGGAGCTCAGCCACGCACGAAAGTCGACACGCGATCCATTGACGAATCTGTTGCGTACTTGGTCGACGTTGCTCGTATCTTTGGGATGACCCTTTCCCAATATCAGATCCCAGGACCTTCCAAGAGCGAAGGTATCTCACCTGCACTCACGAAGCAGCTGACCCCGCAGCCCTCAGACATCCCTAAGTTTGGCAAGGTCCTCCAGGCGCTTCAGGCAATTGCGGATATCCGATCCGCCTTCCATGAGAGACATGTTCAGCAGCAAATTAACGAACTTGGACAGCACGTAGAATCACTGAGTTCAACTGTCAACAAAATCCCAGAGTGCTTCCAGAATCTATATCGCGAGCTGGAGACTGTGCAGTCAATAGCGAACGACTTGAGCCGTACAGTGTCCGAGGCATCAAGCCCGCAAAACTCCCAGAACACCACCTCACGCCAGACGATGCGCTCGGCTTCGCCAACTGTAGATGGACAAGTATCATCGTCGCACATGGAAAATGCGGCTCAACGAGATAAACTTAGAACCTGGTGGGATATTGAGCTTGACCAAAATCTGTCGGTCGCTCGGATCGCATTTGTTGCGGCATTGCACTCCATTGCAAATCTCGATTTGAGCAGTTCTGCGTGTCATGTCAAGAATGCCTCCAATGAAGTTGGACGAATGGCCCTACTCCAGGCTGAGCCCTCTGACAGTTGGATGGCAGTAGAGCAGTCGTGGCGTCTGGGTTCCAAGTTCACCGGGTGCTGGATTATGGCACCAGAGGGCTCAGGTGCAAAGCCTGATAGTAAGGAACCGGCCACATCCGAAACCTTCACATTGAAAGAATGCAGAACTCTGAGCCTTGCCCTGCTTACATATCGCGAGCGGACCAAAGGTTTGATGGATGAGATGAGGAAGTTAATCGCACTCTTTGTCTCGGAGTTACTGCCAGTGGGTGTCACTGACTCCCCCATGGTCAATGATCCACAGATCGAGATGGCGCTTGGCCTTGCTGCGCAACAAGAGAATCAAGAACCTACACTAGGAAAAAGGGCTGACTTATCTCCTTTGCACAATCAAATGGCCAAAATCATTGCGGCCCGCTCTCAATCCGAAACCATTGTTGACTTAAGCGAAGAGCTTCAAGCATCGATGTATCGAGTCTTTTCACTGTTCGACACCATCATTGAAATGTTGAATGGACCACTATCCACTGTCCTCAACCAGGTCATTCGCTACCATGAGAATGTGTTAAAGCACGCACGCACGAAACAAAAGCGACTGTCAATGCTTCGACAACTAATCGTTCCCTACCCAGAGAGTTACTCTACTAACATGTGTCTCGGTGCTCCTTCTGCGACAACCATGGCCGCCCAAGCTCTTTGTGTGGAATGGTGTGGAAGTGGTATGGGTCGAACTTTGCAGACTACTCGTGCGCTACTTGGATTAATTGCATCTCAAATTGAGCAGATGCTGCGCATTCGAGAGTCGCTTATTGCTCGAAAGGCGTATCTAGCTAGTCAGCATGGTGCATTGGCGAGCTCTAGCGCAGAATCCATGCGGTTGATAAAGCTAAGTAATTTTGGATGGAACCTTGGCTCCAACTTGAGTGTGAACCTGGGCTCGGGCGCGGATACTACAGCGTTGCAGGCGGATATTGACGAGTGTACACGAGCTCTAACTCGTCTTCAACAAGCCAGAGAAACTGTAGAGCAGCTAGCTCACCACCTTTCAGCAAGTATCGTGGCCATCTACTACAGCGCGTCGCATAGGACGTCTAGTGCTCATCCGGCTAGCAAGTTATTTATAGAGCTACTTGCCTGGAGTGGAGCCCTCGATTTGCGTGGCCCAAACTGCTTCCAATTGATGTCTCTCCCCGAGGTCGAGGGTCTTAATGATATCATTCATTTGGATCTACAATCTCGAGGAGTTTTGTACAGGGCAGACTTCTTCCCATATGCGATGTCAAGAGGTGCAGGAGTGGACAACGACCGATCGTCTGACGAGAATGAACAGTTTGATGAGATAGTATCCTCTCCGGTTCTACAGCTCGTTAGAAATGCACTTGCGATGCAGTTAAATGAGGATATTCAATGGCTCGTCAGCCGTGCTCCTTCGCTTGGTGAGGATATGTTTGCGAGTGTGCGCATGGGCCAAGCGGGGCCAATACCTGTGGCTCCCTCGAAGCGCTCCGGCGCTGATTCGGCCTTAGAACCCCTTCCATGCAACAGGGTCGTGAAGGTGCTCGCTTATGGCCCACATGTGCTCCTCCTCCGCCGTTTGCCAGAATTTGGATCTTTGCTGGACATCACGATTCGTGCGCGATCCCACAAAATGCTGTTTGGATTGCCGAATCTTTGTACATACTTGGGAGCCGTTGAGAAGCTGATTGAGCACCAAACGTTCTCACAAATTTTCCCTTTCTACGCGGTAGAAGCGTGGTGTGGTCTATCCCCTCCTCATTGCGATATCCCTCCAGCTCTTCTTCATTCCGCGGCATATCGCATTGGTGCCGCCGTAGCACAGCTGCACGCCCAGGGCTTGGCTCATGGGAACCTAACCTGGACATCGTTCGAATTCCAATCTCTTGGTCTGGACGATCTTAGCGTCCTTCCAGCTACGAGTAGTGGACAGGGTCACATGGCAGACGACGAGGGACTTAACCCACCCAGTCTAGTCCCCGCTCCATGCACTCGTCGTCCACTTGCTGAAGACTTCCAAACAGTGTCAGGCGGCGTGCCTTTAACCTCATTGCGACCTCGTACGCACGCGCATCCTCTGACCCATTTCGCATCACCGTTTATGAACTGCCACATGGAGCCCGCGCCTCTTCCTCCAACAATTTTCTCACCACAAGTACAGAGTGAATCAAACGTGATTGAGATGCATCGCTCAGACACGTTTAGTCGCTTCGCAACCACTCGTCCGCATGTATCCGGTAAGCAGAGTCTCGGTATGGGTAGGGATTTGACTCTTCCTCCTGCTGTCATCTCAGTCGAATCTGCGCAGATGGCAGCAGAAGCGGCCGTTCTCTCACAATCTCACTGGTCGCTACCACACGTTAGTATGCTTCGCCCACTGCTAACAAGTTTCTATTGGACATCCCCTGTGAAATCTTGTCACAATGAGCCAAATGGTTACATGAGCTCACCTATCCAGACGAAATCGGCCGCTTTGCCAGCTTGTCCCAAGCCACACCCTATTTTCGCCGCTCCTGAGGTGCACTACGCGTTTGAGCACGCGAAGTCCAACTCCTTGCACGCAATTGAACTATCACAGAAGTCTGATGTTTGGTCTATTGGCCTGCTGTTGTACTACATTTATCTTGTTGCTCCCCTTTCAGCATTGATTCATGCACGGGTACAGCGCAGACTGAATGAACTGCGCTCACTAAAGGTTCTGGAAGAGTTTTCGGATATGCGCAGACGCAACCTTCACATGCATCGCCCTGATCTTACAAAAGGTGGTCAAATTGCTGCGGCGCTAGACGGCCTGTTGGCATTCCCGCAGCTGACCCCAGCAGTACCTTATCTCCTAGGTTTGAAGCACATACCAGATTCCCAATTACCCCCTGGTAGTGCGCAGTTCTATCGTTACTGGGACTGCGCCACATCCGATCTCACCCTGACGAGCAAGGAACGAATGTTCTCGATTATTGCAGAATGTCTTCGCGATGATCCATCGAGTATACCACTCGCTCAAAGCCAGGTCCCTATCTCTTCGTTGTCACCAGTTCCATGGCCTCCGCAGCTTGACTACTCGCGTGGTCGAGCAATCGTCCCGACCTTGACGGAATTAGCTCTGCATCCTGAGACCGCTCTAATCCTCGCGCCTTTAAGAGGTATCGGACACGTACTTTCGGTCATTCAAGCTTGCTTGCAATTTAATCCCAAGGACCGTCCCACCCTGGAGGACATATTGCGCTCGCCTCTCTTTGGTGTTGGCGGTGCCAGTGGTTCCAGTGCTGTGCTGATGTCAGGAGCTCGTCTCTCTGAACGAACACTCGCGCAAATCTACACCGTTGGGCCACAAGCCCTTTTCGCACTTCCGAGATCTCGTTTCTTTGGATCCTGCCAGTTCGACCGTGAGCAGCTGCAGATCGCACTTTGTGAATCAGATGAACATGCGGTCGTAAACACTGTCACATTGGAAGATGTTGCCTCGGAGCCCCACCTTGTCCACTTAGTTTCTGATGAGGATGAGCGCCGACTTGGAAGCATTATCCAGATCGACCCTAATCGCGAGGACGTTCGGCATGGGATGACGACACTTTCTCTGATTCTTGGCGAACCTGAACTTATCAGTGGCATCCCAGCCGAGTTGACTGATCTGCTGGGTGGAACTGACTCAGAAGACACATTCACTGATGATGCCGACACAAGCGATGAGATTGTTTCGATTGCGACGAGCTTTGACGCAAGCGACTCCCATATGGAGAGGAGACTAGGTGCTGTAACACCCAATTTGGCTCAACGAAGTGCTCAGGGTGAGAGCCCTCTCGATTCAAATGATTCCCTAGACTCCGATGACCTCCTGGATAGCGAAGGACCACGGGAACGCCCTATTCGTCCACCAAGTGCGATCTATTTGCGCCCCACAGGCCCAGATACTCCCGTAGTACTTGCTGGTCTCCCAGAACCTGGTGCTCCCAGGCTGCGTACGAGTACTCCAACCTCGACTAGTCCCAGAAATGCACCACGAACCCGGACTGATGCGAGTTCGGACGAGACATTCACGGATATCTCATCTTCAGGAACTCAGTCGCATGACGACACCTCGGATGACGACACCTCGGAGAGCGAATTATTGGATGAACTGTATGCTGAATCCATGCCAAGCTACGAAGCCTCTCAGCGACGTACTCCCGACCTGATTGGAGGATCACAAATCAATGAGCTATTTTACTTCGGGTCCGAACGCGTTCCTTCGGAAGCTGGATATGTGTCAGAGGGCGAGGGGAACGATCATTCTGCAACTCCAAGACGGCGACGGCATAGGACACGTGTACCCACTCCACACTCGCAGGATCATAGCCACAACAGTAGCAACTCCGAGAGCCAGTCTCCTAGGAGGAGTCCGCAAGAGAGAAAGGATCAGGGACGAGTATCGTTCGTACCGCCTTCCATCGAAAGAAACCTCATTGCTCTCGATCGAAAGGGATATCCGCAGGATCCTCTCTGGCCAAGGATTCCAGCGTGGGTTGTTTTTATGGGCTATGCACCATTGGTGTTCTCTCGAATGCGCCTGGGCGTATCAAATTTGTTCGGAGTTTACGTTCCCCATCGAATTGGTGTTGCGAATGCTCGCTCTTCTTTACCTTTCAACGGGGTCTTTACTCCTCTTCCGGTGGCTCCGAATATGGAGAAGCAGTTTGGAGTTGCAACCCATGGCTTTAGACAGTTCGCCCTTCAGGCTTATACAGCATGGGCGCTGCGTTACCACGGAGGCAACTTTAATCCAGCCCCATGCGGTAACTCGGGTCTGTTTCTGAGCAACAATGGGGGCATTCTCCGGCCAAGTTGGAGAATGACACCTACACCTGGCCGCAAGAGCATCGACGACGAAGCTTTCTTCGCATCAACTGTTCAGGCTGGGGTTCCCCTCACGTATATCACTCCTGAAAATTTGTATCAGACTGAGAACTCGTCCATTGCATGCTTGGACAAGCACTGTAAGACGGTGCGAGATGCACTGGGCTGCCTGTCCTTAATCAGTAGCACCCCATTGAATCGGCTGCTACGGCATGTCCATAAGGAATTTTCATCCTGGCGATTACACTTTGCAGCGGGTGCGCCTACTCCACTGGTCTTCTACATGACACTCGCCTCGCGACAGAGCACACTGCAGGGTGCGATCGAAAACGCGAAGAAGCTCGGTTTTGGCCACATGTACTACACCTTCAGGACGTCATTTGAAGGAGAGACTGGCGTGGACATGGGCGGCGTTACGCTTGACTTTTACACCGAAGTCTTCACACAAGCTGCACTACCCTTCCGAAGGCTGTTCGAATCGTGTGATCATCAACTGAGCAACTCCGATGATGCCTCTCTATTCCATCGTTTCTCTCATAGCTGGCTACTTGGACCTGCAGATTCTGTTAGCTCTCTCCTGGCGGCTTCAAATGAGTTGGGCGAGAGAGTTGCTGGTCAAAGTATGGAGTATAAGGCGACCACGAGCTATGTTCACACCTCTGCAAGCAAGCTACCTTTGCTTGTTCGCTCGTGCCTGGCAGAGAACAAGTTGCTCCCCTATGGTCTTTCAAGACTCGCGTTTAGAGCACATTATGCGAAAGCACGCACAGGAACCAAGAAGCAGATCATCACAAAGGAAATGCGCTTTGAGTACTTGAGTACGCTACAGAGTCTTGGCAAGCTGTTGGCGCGATCGATGTTCGAACTGAGTCCGATTCAGCTCCCCCTTCATCCCGCAGTAATCCACTTCCTACTCATGCCTGCTTTGTTACCACGTCCTCAGCTTTGGAATGTTCCATCTCACGGGATCCAAAAGCCTGACTGGCAATCAGTTACGCGAAAACACAGAGGCTTCCGCACTCCTCATCTCCTTACGTCACTGCTTTGGCGTGAGCTGGACTTGTTGGCTCTCTCACAACCAACACATCGAAGACTTCTGGAACTCACTCCAGAAGAGCTAGAATCGCTCGAGCTTGACTTCTCGGAATTACCGATAGATGTCTTTGAGTTGTTGTCTCCTGCGGTCGCGCAAAGGCTTTTGGCAGGTTTAATTCCTCCTGCAGCTTTCCTAGCAGTGCCCCTTCCCGACTGCCCTCCAGTTGTGGACTGGGCAAAGACGTCATATTCACCATATGCGATGATTCACTTCAATGGTCATCCACCTCGGGAATATGCGCACTTGGCCCAAGGTTCGGGTGCACCATTGCGGCACCGGAATCGACTGTACGACATCTCGCCCTTCAACGGTGACCCAACCTCAGTCTGTTCAACCTTCGTGGAGGTCCCGAAGACCCTTCCTCAGGAAACTGTGACAACTCCAAACCAGCCCGAAATCCGTCTGCCGGCATACAATGGTCTAATTGGGCCCGCCAGCGTGCTGAGCAATCCTCACAAATCCACTACATGGACATCCGAACACAATGAGACTGGAGACCACTTCGAGCCTAGCATTTTCCTCCAATTCAAGGCGCAACTTGAACCCCAGCGACGTGCCTCTGCTGAAGATTTGATGCCGTATCATAGTGCGGCCCTGAACTGGATGCCTCAGTCCTGGGTCATGCAAGTTGGCGAGTCAAGACTGTTGGCTGCGCTTCAGCATTTGCGTGTTACATCACAGAATGTACGCATCTATGTTGAGTTGCTCACGGCAGCTGATCTGTTCGTCGATCGTTGGGATGAATTATGTGCACTTCGCGATGGCTTTCAGCTTGCGGTCGCGTTCCTGCCCATGCTGCGATGTATGGACCTGTACACGATCGCTGAATGGTTTGGAAAAGGTAACTCGCTACCCATTTCTCGCGTTGTGGAGATATTCAAGTTCGATGATACTTCCTGGGGTGGCCAGACGTCCACCCGTGAGGACTTCTTGCACATTGTGGAGCATGCTTTGACAGATACCGAGCGTCGTCAACTATTACGTCTCTGTACCTCCCTGAGCACATTGCCCTTTGGTGAAAAAACTACGGTGGAGGTTGTTCGAGTGGCTCGCACTGATGCATTACCAGTCGGTCATACTTGTTTCAAGACCCTCGACCTGCCGGACTACAATAACTATGATGTGCTGTTGGAGAAGTTACGGACTGCATTACGAAACGTAGATGCGGCAGGGTTTGGTTATGCCTGACCGTCGACGACCTTTTGTTGGTTGTTTGGTTGCTCGGATGCAACTAGGAATAAAACAATCATATGCCATAAACCTGATCTATCTCCAGTTACTGATGAGCATCTTTTCACAGTAATAAACATCAAATTACGCAGGCTCAGTCCAGACGATAGCATCTAGTCTATAGTGCTCACAGCCTAAACGAGTATCACTCTGGAGTCGATTCTCTTGACCGGATCCGGTTAAAATTTTCATGAGGTCAAAGGTGAGCTAGTTTCTGAGGTGTGTGATTTCGCTAGTTCGGCTGGGTTTCTGAGGAGAATAGTATGATATATGCGTTTTTACAAGTGTACATCACCCACTAATAGTGAGATAGACTCACACTATCACGTTTTCATCCCAGATACTCCCTCGGGAAGGTAACGGATCAGGGCTTCTTCTTCATTTTGCTGTTTTTGGTATGCATCCGGAGAGTGGGTCGCTTTATAATATCCGCTATCCGCCTCATTATAGCGTGTACACCGTGATAACACCCTTTGCGATATAGGGCACCGCCCGACCAGTGGCAATAGGGGGAGCCTCACACTCCCGACCGTTTCCTGAAAAACTCAACTGTATACGCCGGGCGAAACAGGTGACGCGGAGATCAGGTGAGCGCGGATTCGTAAATGGCAGCCCCTTACGCCGGCTCCGGCGTGGGGTTCTCGGCCGTCGTCTCCAACGGCCTTGCCCAAACCTTCAATAGCAGCTACTCTGGAGCTGACTCGAACACAATTCCTGCGTCGCGTCCTCTCGTCGCGAGAGTGCCGAGCCAGACAGGATCTGGAGTGTACTCAACGGCACCCGCCTCGTCACCCGTAGCACGGATGTCCACGCAGTCCGGGACTCATGCGACTCAACAAGGAGCCGAATCAGGCTCTGCTTTGTCCGGTTTCCCTTCACTTGCTGTGACTCCTCTGAGTCACTCAGCGCTCGTAATGCGACGAGCTTCAATTGGTCCCACACATATCGTCTCAGCAGCCAACCCTACCAATGCTGGATTGGGACTCGCACCGGCAAAATCAATCCTGGGTCAGGCTCAGGTAGGATCGATCACTTCTGCACCAGCAGTTTCGGGACTCGGTCTCGATGCAGCCAGGCACGGCACCGGAAGCAGCAGGGTAAACCGAGCCGCTAATGGTGCCGCTTCACCATCTCCAAGCAGTACAAGTAACAGTACATCACCGACGGCGTTCCCACGGTACGCTGCGCCGACGCATGCTTCAACCCAGAGAGAGCAGCGGGCTCAGAATCCATACGCTGCTTCAGTTCAAACTACCGCCGCACCGTTACATTCGATCCTGATGAGTGGATCTGCTCCAGTTGCAGCTCGTCGCGCATCGCTTTCGGCCACACTTCCAAACCGTGCCTTTACGCCAACTACGTCCGGTAGCCCGGGTCCAGTGGCTGTGTCACTTTCGCAGTCAACATCGAATAATCAACGACAGGTGACGTCTCGACGTGAGTCACTTTCGGGACTTCCGCTTGCGAGTACATTCGCTGCCACCACTAACTTGCACATTCGACCGAGCACTGCTTCAATCGCCTCGTCAAGCGGGTTGAATAGCGCGATAGTTACACAAAGGATAGGCACAGCAGCCAAGCAGCAGGCACGTCAACCACAGACGATCGATGAAGATAGCAGCATCGACGAACTTGTCATCAAACCAACCCCAAGAGGGTCGATACCTGCATCGGCGCTGGCTCTTCGGCCTGGTACCGCGCCTGCGCCGTTCGCGTTAAATGCTGGTGTGGGCCTGCATCGATCATCTGCTGCGGCCGCTACAATCGACCCAAAGAAAGCCGTCTCAGCTCTACCTGTATCGCAACCCGAGGCAAGTCCGTCCGCCCCGGAATCAATGAAAGCTTCGCTTCCCGCCAGAGATGAAGCAACCAGTAACCCTCCTTCAGCACGGCCGAGCACAACAAGAGCTTACAAGTATCCTGGCCCACATCCGCGTCCGACAGCTGCATCGCTTGCATTGGCCGCCCGGTTTACGCATAACCGCGCAAGTGTTTCACAGAGCGGCTCCCGTGCAGTCCCAGCAGTTACTTCGGCGCAAACCGCAACCTCAACAACAGAAAGCGTGAACTCTATGACTGCAAAGTTGATACAGCCTGCAAATGTTCGCGATGGTGACGATTTCGAAGAGCTTGTTGCTGCGAAGGGAGAGGCTGTTACCATCACCCCAGTTGATCACGGGTTTGGAACTAAACAGTCCGTCGCGGGCGAAGAGCTCGAGGAAGACGATGAAGATGACGACAACGATCGGGCTGAACCCGTAGAAAAACCAAACTCGTCGCAGCCTCGTTCAAGCCTCACAAAAACTTCCAGCACAACTCCAGGCACTTCCACATCCAGCACTCCTGCTGCCGTCCCTGTTTCCGGTTCCAACCCGAGTACTAGTCAGGATACAAAACAAGCACCACTAGCTGTCTTAACAAGTCGCCTCCAATCGCAGTTGACTTTCACTCCGCGACCACCAGCCATTGCCAATGCTGTGCGACCCAGTACAACGTCCGTCGGGACAAGGTCTTGGTCGACCCAATCTTCGCAACATGCGACTCCGCAAACCCTGCTTCGAGGTACGATGTCACAGGCATCGACCTCGGGCCAAAGCACAGCACAGAATCGTCGCGCAAGCGTTGATGCATCCAGCTTTCAGTCTTCAAACGTTGGGAGTCTCTCTCAAGGGCCCACCAGTACACCCCGTCCTCAAACCAGCCATGGGACCTCAAGTTCATCAAGTCAGTCTGTGGTGTTTGGCCCCGAGGCACCGATCAGCATAGGGTCACCCGCACCGTCGGCGCCAGAGTCAAGTGAATCCAAACCTTCTGCCAAGACGTGGCCAGAACCTGAGAAGATTGATTTGTCCAAAGTCAGTGGGATCAATGCCTATGTGTTAGGCGAGCCACTGGGTGAAGGCACATTTGGCAAGGTTCGTAAGGGTAGACACGTGATTACGGGCATGACAGTCGCAATTAAAGTTCTAGAAAAACAACGTATGCGCACCCGAGAAGACCTTGAACGAGTCGAGCGCGAAATTGATCTACTGCATCGCGTCGATCATGCGGATGTCATTCGTTTGTACGAAGTCATTCGGACCCAGAACGTTATTTACTTGGTCATGGAGTTCTGCAACGCAGGATCCTTATTCGACCATATAGTGAAACGAGGCCGCTTGACCGAGCGTGAGTCCTGTCGAGTATTCCACCACATTTTGAACGGCGTTGCCCACTGTCATTCAGTATCCGTATGTCATCGCGATCTTAAACCGGAGAACCTGTTGCTAACAGACGACGGCAGATCAATCAAGCTAGTTGACTTTGGTCTAGGCAATATTATTGGGCCCAATGAGCTCCTAACGACCGCATGCGGCTCACCATGCTATGCCGCGCCTGAAATGCTTGCTGGCAGAAGTTACAAGGGCACCCAATCCGATATGTGGTCTTTAGGTGTCGTACTCTACGCGCTGGTGTGTGGTTATCTTCCATTTGATGATCCGAATACTGCGCGCTTGTATGACAAAATTCGCTCTGGTAGCTATACGATTCCCAGTCACTTATCACGCGGAGCTGCGGATTTGATCCGCTCGCTGTTAGTCACTGATCCCAATCGGCGGTTTACACCGGCTCTCGTCCGCAAGCATCCTTGGTATTGCGGACTCAGTGTTTCAACTGATCCCTTCTTCACACCCCCAACCCCTACGACCGTTAATGGTAAGGGTATCCCAGTGATTGATCAACCTCTTGTCCGCGTGCAGGACTTAGACGTGCGCATTCTATACCACATGCATCGCATGGGTATTGACGCAGACCAGACGCTGCGATGCATTATGGCCAGGAAGCGCAACTTACTGACCACAACGTATCTCCTCTTTGCAGAGAAGAAGCGGGTGGGTAAGCTCGACTTACCACCACTCCCGGAATCGCTTATGTTGCTACCGCCCACTCTAATCAGTTTAAAGCTGGGATACAACCCATCTGATCCAAAGTTCTTGGCAGCTGCCGCAGCGGCACTCGCAGCCGCCCAAGGAGACAAGTCTTCAGCCGCTGCAGCTGTCGCTAGCGCCACAGCCACTGCAGATCCGGCAAATAATTCATCGCCATCCCCTGCCGCATCAACGACGTCCGCTACCCCTCTACTCGCCGATACTATGAGAGCTAAGGCAGCTCCAAGTGCGAACGACAGAGTTGCGGCGATTTTGGCTCGTCGGGGCTCCGATCCTGGCATTTATCAGCAACATGCAGCGCGGTCCTCAGCTCTAGGGGTCAGTGCCACTGCGAGCCCCAACCACGCGCGGATGGGGACCAAGCCTGTGGACGAGAACAAGCAGGCGTCGACCCGGCTTCCTGTGAACCCGTCCGATGATAACGATGATGATATCGATGTTGAACTGGAACCTACCACAGACGAAGAGCTGACTGACGCAGGAGCGTCATTGCCAGCACAACACGAGACCAATCATCAAAACGGTCAACGCCTTTCAGAGGCTTATAGCAATCGAGATGGTGATGAATCCGATGATGGTGACCACGCAGAGGATGACGATGAAGACGGCAACCGCCGGCTTCCTATCGTGATTAACCGCGGGATCGGTCGCAATTAGATGAAGAAGCCGTCAGGCCCTTCACTCCAGTCCGTAACTCATATCACAACCTGGCTTTACTAGTCGCAACGTACCTCAATCAACCTCCTACTCTAGCTTTCGATCCTTGACAATAGTGTTGCCGTCGCTATAACTTTATCAGCATTGTGTTGTACAGTGAAACCAAGAATTCGTCTCACCTACATCATTCCGTTGTCTTTTTGTCTCACATCTTTTGTTCTTCAATTTCATGACCGACTCGTCGTCGGCGTAGTGACACTGGCTTATGTGTCCGCTTTCATCATTACCATCATACAACACAACATCGTTCGTCGCAGTTGCAGAACTCGCGGTCATGCTTGTCATGAACGATTCTCCTATTATCCGTAGTGAAAGTGGAATTGGTGCATCAAATGACGTCATGCAGAGGAGCTGTTACAGCACAGGTAGACCATGTCTCCCCCGCACGGCACAGGGCGAGGTGTGATGCTGCGGTGGGCTGTGACTGTGACCCTAGTCCAGGCCCCAGTTCAAATGTTTGAATTTGGCCACACAAGGGTGGATGGAAATGCGAAAAAAATTGAAACTGGGCTCAATGTTTGGAGTTGGGTTTTGAGGTGAACAGGCATTGCGTTAGGTGATGAATGCCTCTCGCATGTGTGCTTTATTTTGAATATCGCAATTAATCTTGTGAATCTTGAAAGAACCACAGCCAACACAGACAAATGTGCGAGAGATTCCTTGCTCACTCAGGTTTCCGTTGAAATTTGTGCCTGATGTCTGAATCCGGGCACCCCATTCTAGCTGTGCCGCTTCTGTGTTATCTGTAGGCTTGGTGTATTCCCAAATCCCTAAAATCCGTCTCTTCGCTGCGATTGACCCTAAGAGGAGGGGGAGAAAACCAGCCCTCATACTCCAGACATGGCACACCGCCAACGAGGAGAGGATCCTCGAAGGGTGTCCTTCTACCAAGTGAAGGTCGATACAGACCTGGAGGAGCCTCAGCCCACCAGCTCAGCCTATGGCTCGCAACCTGCGTTAGTATCGACATCGGCTGAGTCCAATCCCCGCGGAGGAACTTACCGCAAAGCTGCCCCTAGACGTGTAACGTTCGATCGCGGTGGTGTCACATATGTCCCCGAGAACGAGTATCGCCCTGGTACACAACTACCACGACAGCACAATTCCTCTGTTGAGCCCACAGGGACGATTCTCTACCAAAATCAGGATGGCTTCACCTTCCAAAAGTCAACTAGGACAGATCCCATTCCCACCTCGAAATCAGGAGTAGGAAAGAGTTTGAACGGCTCCATGGTGAAGGGAGACTTCGTAGCACCTGAGCCAAGCGCAGATGCACAGATACAATCACAACAGCAACAGCAGACGCAGCAGGCGCCGGGTCAGACGGGCTATCTTCCCCAGCCTCTGCCCGGTACGTACTCAGGTCCAATGGTTCCCGGACCTTATGGGGTACCGATTGCTCCAGCGGCGCACGCAATGTATTTACCACCCTATGGCCTCATGGCGGGTTATGGAGGCCCCTATTCTGCAATGCCGCATCCCGGAATGGGTCTAGGTATCCCCCGGATGGACTCTTATTATGGACTCGGTGCAATGCCCCACGGTGGCGTCATTCCTGATGCGTATCGTGGCCAACACGCGCACCAACAGGCCGATGGCGACGATGATGAAATGACTCATCAACCGGTCACGAAATCTAAGCCAGTGGTTCAAGCACGTCAACAAGATCAGCAGGAGGCCCGAGGGCGTGGGGCTGGTGGTGCGGCAACAGCGCCAGCTCCTCGACCTCCCGCTCCTATTAGTCCATACCGAATTCGACGGCCTGGACCTGCAACGCATTTCAAAGGGCGGCCACGATATGACGACCCAGGTGATGTGGCTGACAAGGACCCCACTACCACACAATCGGATACGGCCCGAATTGGAGTAGAGCCTGCAAAGGTGGCCAACGCTCAAACTCAGAAAACGACTCGCAGTGGATCGATTGGGGGCTCTCAGGTTGACCCGAAGGTCAGCGGCCAGGCAGCGCTGAGGATACCTTACCCTGAAGACGTATCGGTACCCTTTGTACTGCGGATTGGATTAAAGACGCCGATTCAACGAGCATCAAATCAGGCGCATCTGTACTCGAAAAGTGAAGAAGTGCGAAGTGAGATGTCAGACACGTTAGTCACAAGCGCAATGGTCTTGGAAGTTCCCCCGAGTATTGCTGATGAGCCGCAAGGTCCAAATGCGGGTGAAGAGTATTGCATGTTTGCGGCAGCTCTCAGGGCCTCACATTTCGACGAGTCAGTGAAGAATTATGCCATCGATTTGGCCAACAAACATGTGATCGCCGCAAAGGCCACATTTACTGAAGAGTCAAAAGCGTCCTTTGTTGCCGACGCAATTGAGAGTGTTGTAAAGGAATTCTGCCGACGGGTGTCGGATCCCAGGGAGAGCTTTGCTTCACTCGTGCGTAGTGCGGTTTCTGTGTCGATGGACACTGAGGCCTTGCAAAACGAAAGCTCGGCCGAAACTAAAACGGATAGCACAACAGGTGCACGTGGATATGATGGTGTAGGCGCGTTCCACCATGCGCTCACAAGGGAAGAGGAGGCAGAAGAAGAAGCTCTGGCTCTGAGAACAATGGGGCTAAGCAAGCGGAAGCCTGCTGGTCAAGGTCAAGAGCTGTCGGTGGGTACAGCCGCCGCCAGCACTGAGGCCGAGAAACCTACAGCGCTTATTCCTCCTGTGCCTGCAGAACCAGTCACGACTCTGGGTCAATTTGCAACACCTCAGTTAGATCTTCCCTCAGTGCGAACACCAATGCCGAAGGGTTTGACACCTAACGAACTCATATCAAGGACGGTGCCTCTGATTCCGTCCGTAGAGACTGTGCAAAAGATGCAGCTCGCGCACGCGTACGAAAAGCTGTTGAAAGAAATCGAGAAGGAGATTGCGGAATGGAAGCTGGTACAGCAAATGGTTCGAGATATAGGCAAGAGTGACTCAACAGACGCCTCGACAGATGCTGTCCTAGAGACTGTTACAGCTCCAACGGCAGCAAGCCGAGCTCAGCGTTCAGGTTCTGAGCAGGTAGAGTCATCAGGTCCCTCATCGAGTATTGTCCTAGAAAAAGTTGAGCAGGAGTACCTGGCTCAACGTGACCACTACAAGAACGTCACAAATGAGGATCAATTGTCGCAGGATTTAGCATTGGAACTACTGGATCGGTTTGATTCAGCGTACTCGAGTATTAGCATTTCTGATAGTCACTCACTTACGTTGCTACGTAACATGCGCAAAATCTTGGCTGAGAGTGACTCGTATCGCAAGACGGTCAGCAGGTGCATCAGTGCCGCTACTCAGCCCCCGGTGAGTGCGAACGAGGTTCAAAACCTCGTGTCCTCACTGTTGTCAGGTAGCAATCCGTCTGGAAGCAATGCAGGCTCACATGATAGGCATTAAATATATACCATGCTCAGAGTCCCATAAATCTGTCTCAACTGTATGAAAGTGCTGTGCGTGCCTGTTTGATCTATGTACATTGCATATATGGAGTTTGGAGTTGAACCTCATACCTACAGTTGATCAATACTCGAGTCCGTTTTATCGTTCTCCAAGTTGCTAGTTGGTAATTGCATACGGACCAGTTGTCGATTAGAAGGAAATAGGCTGGCCCAGACGGCGATGGGAGATTGTCCAGCCGGTCGAAGGACGTAGCGCTGGAGCCATCCAATCGGATAGCCATTATGGGAGGCCAGCCGGATATTGTCGCCCTCTTTTAGAAGCTGCTTATGAAGTTGTGTTGGCGGCGTGCTCGCCCCAGCTGTCAAACCTGTACTGCACAACGGAACAAAGTGACCAGAAGAATGCAACACACGAGGGCCAACTCCAGCAGCGTCAGGAGGCGCAGAAGAGCCAGGAATGAGTTCCAAGGCTTCTGAGAGTGCGTGTCCCGTTAGACTGATTGGGAAACCCTTCAGACCTCGAGAGCTAGTACGAGGTGACGAATCTTTGTCTTGCATTTGTGGATCACTACGGTCTGCGTTATATAAGACCATTCGTTCAACACTGCTCAATACGTCTTCAAGGGTGAGCTCTCCACCCACACCCTCAAGTTCAAAGGAATGTTTCAGCGCGTGGTCCAATTCTGAAGGGACCATCCCTGAAGTCGTCATCGTTCGCATTGCATCGAAGAGGTTTAGGGGAATGTGAAGGGAAGTCCGGACAGGCGCAAGAAGGTCGGGCGAGCACAACGCGAGCGAGTGGGAAGGTAAGAATCGAAGTATTTCCCGCTTGAGTTTGATCGAACCTGCAGACGGAACGTGTGCTCGGGTTCCTCGCAAATAGGAATGGGCCACGTATCCTAGGGAAGCCAAACCAAACGAGATGGTCCCGAGTCGCATACCAAGCTCAAGAACTCGGGGCACCGTGCGCTGTGATGATGCCGCTAACAGAATGGAATGAATGCGGCCGAGTTGCTTGTACGATACCGCATACACCCCGGCTTTCGCCTCGCTCTCGCCCTCATAAACTGCACCTGTCGACTCCTTGATCTTTCTCCGCTTAGTCCGCGGTGATGTCGAATACTCAGATAACCGTAATGTTTCGCGAGGATCCCATCGGAGAAGTAGAGCCACACCATTCGGAGCAGGACTCAGGCCATCCATCTCCTTGACAAAGTTCTCATCGAACGTTACATCTCCGAGACGCAGAGAATGGAATAGTTCTTCGCTTGGGATTACAACTTGAGTAGGATTGAGCCAGCAGTGCGTAATAAGGCGAGCCAGAGTTGGAGATGCCAAGTAATAGTCAGAATCCCCCACCCGCACCGATTGTTCAAGGCAAAACTCCACCTGCGCCTGCAGATCTGGCTCACCACCGGAAGACGAGATCGAAGCATGATTCGATGAAGGCGGCTTTCTTGACACATTGCCTCCAAATTCGATCCCACCAATGAATCCACCCTCACCCAGAGTGTGCGATGGGAACGAATGGTAACCCTGGGGTGTCTTGGAAATCCCCCAAGACTGATGGTTCCTTTCGAGGACGCTGAGTTGTAATGGTCGGATCGATTCACGCTCCTCGTCTTTCTGCAGAATAGGGTTCAGGCTTGAGCTTACTATGAGCTCCTTCCAAGGTCTGGTGACGCCATGAAACTGATACTTCTGGACTTGCAGAGTGTGCTCGTGTTCCTCCTTAGGTGGTTCCCACTTCTCAATATCATCTTCCTCGTCAGCATCGAGTCCTTTATCCCTCCGTTTCTTGCCCATGAGCCGCGTCCAGATATACTGTAACGCGCCGTCGTTTTCATTTTTGTCCATGGCACACGTCATGTACACTAAACGAGAAAGGCTGTGTTGATGCCTTGAAACAAGCTGGATTGCAGCTTTCAACAGCTGCCTCTGGAGCTTTCCTCGCTCACGTACAAGGCGCTGAGACCATACCTCTAGTGCTTGGGGTTCGCGGCGTAGCAACGCCGTTCCTGAACAAGGTGCGTCAAGAAGGATAAAGTCGAACCCGCGCTTATCAGCCGTAGAGGCTTGAGCCGCGGTTTGGCTGTGCCCCTTCTCTGGGGGCTCGCCCTGCGCAAACTTTGAGTAAACCAAGTCCAACGCACTCCCATGCAAGACAACTACGTTCGCGCGGGGGTCTGCTTGCAATGCAACGACCTCAGCAAGGCGAAGTGCTCTCGAGCGATCTACCTCCACCGCGACCAGGAGACCGTTGCCTACAAGACCCTGCTGAAGTAGAGTTGTTTTACCTCCTGGTGCTGCACACATATCAAGAATTGCGGGTCCGTTGTCCGGAACGGAGCGATCACCGTTCACGGGATAGGGCGTTTCTCCCTCAATCCCTTGCGTTGCGGAATTGTGATCAGCCGCAAAGTTGAACAGGTCTGGCGCGGCAATGGCAAGGAGTTGGGAGGACGCGTCTTGAGCATAGTATAAGCCGGCCGCATAGTACAGCGGGTCAATGTGGAAACTTGGTTTGGCATGCGATAATACAAATCCTTGATCAGGATTCCAAGGAATCGGCAACAATGACCCGTTCCTTCGAACGAGTTCCTCGAGCCGCACAGGGCAGAGCCGAACACTGCCAGGGGCAGTATAGGCTGCAGTGCGATCTTTCCCAGCAAATGCGGTAGACCCAACCCGTTGTGTCTTCACCTCATCCACAGCATACGCAAGAACCGCGCCGAACGCAAGGCGGAATTGAAGCCAGCTCTGCACCCCGTCGTGCTTCGGAGGCGAGTAGTCAGGAACAAGGGACGAGTCGGGAAGTCTGCGATTAAGGATGCGGTGAGCATTCACGCGCACTGCGTGGATTGGCGGTTTGTTGGCGAGTGCGTCAACAATCTCACTTGAAATGGATTCCCCATAGCTCAGGGTGAGTCTTTGCCTCAGTGCGTGTGGTATATCGCGAGCGTGCTTCGTGAGAATATTGCGTAGAAGCATTAATATAATAAGTGTGTATCGCTACAATGCGTCATAACTACCGTCGCATGTCGTCTTACCTGAGTTTCAGAATGGTCGCAAAGATGACATTGATCGGTGATCCATCTTTGAAACTCAGGGCTCGATGCGAGTGAATGTAAACTGCACACGCTGCGCTGAGACGAGGATTTCCGAACATAGCAACGCCAGGTTAGAGCGCCCCCGTGTGTTGTGTTGCGCAGAATATTAAAGGATAGACCAAGGATGTGTATGAGAGTATCGGCAACATCACCCGGAACAACCGGAACAACAATGTGGGAATGATACGAGAAAGATGAATGTGTGCAACAACATGTGAACGAGACGAGAAAGATGAAGGTGTGAAACAATATGTGAAATAGACGTACGGAGGAGATGAAGAAGGTCACCGGCATGTGGTAGATCATCCTTGGCACGACGACAACTCACCGATAGCATCGGAAATACAACCAACTACAAATCACCATTGGAAGGACTGATTTGGACGTCGAACGCTGATGAAATGGAGCAATCAAGAAAGTACACTGAGATCCTCAGTAACGTGTGTGAAGCATCGAAAGAGCGCGATCTTGATGCACATCGGCTCGCAAGATGGTTGCTGTCAGTTAGCGTGAGCTCATTTGAGGTGCAGAGGGACCTGCATCTGCATAGGATGCCTGAAGCATTCGTGTGCGCCCCATAAGGAACATGCGGAGAGCACGAGCCTCCTGAGAGAGTGCACATGAGGGGCAACACAGACGAAGGACGCAGTTTGCAGGGCAGCCCGCGTTCGGTACGCCAATTGCATCTTGGATCTCGCTACGTTGGCAGCCGGCGCAGAAATCGGCGCAGCAGCAACCGTAGCACCAGGAACCTCGGCCAGAATCCTCCATGTTCGAACCCGCAACCAGACAGGGGCAGCAGTAAGCGAAGAGCCACAAACCAACGTCATCGCAGCAATGGAAGAGTCCACTCTGCATGATGTTGCGAGCAGCAAAGATTTCAGGTGCGAGCTGACCGGGTGCAATGGGAATGTGAGGATATCCCACTGGGTTGTATCCAAGCTGCGTAGGTGCGGCCGCTATGGTGAAGGTTGACGTGAAGGGAATGTTGCTGGGGGGTTGAGCCCATTGGCTGCCATATCCAGGACCGCCTGGATATACGTAGCCAGGGGCGGCGCCACCCTGCATGAATGGTCCAGGCTGCTGCTGCTGCTGCTGCTGCTGCTGCTGCTGCTGCTGCTGCTGCTGCTGCTGCTGGTACTGTGCCTGGATGTGATGATGAGGCTGGCCAGAGCTCATGGGTCCAAAACCCTGCTGTTGATACCCGAGACCACCAACATAGGCCGCACTAGGATAGCTTGGCGGAGGAGGGTTGTTTCCGCCTGCAGGCGGAAGACCAGTGTAGCCACCAGGCGCAGCGGGGGCATGCGCGGGAACGGAGGCACCGGTGGGAGGTGCAGAGGTAGAGAGGGGTATGTCCGACTGCGCAGTACGGTCGGCGGGATTGATCAGTGCTTCGTTCGATGCCATAGGAAAATCTGAGCTAAAGCGCTACATGTCGATGCGTATGGTGAGACAAAACAAGTTAACTTTTCAGTTCAATTGTAATTGTGGTCAAAAAGGTGGTCACACTCACTCACGTCTCAACTGAATCGATTCGGGCATGCACAGATTCTGATTTCTTTGCCAAAATCTTCTTGTTTTGTTCTTTCTATTTTGAGCTGAAATAATATACTGCGAGTGAAATGGAAAATCGTACCGCGCGGATATTTGGCACCAAATCACACGAGACATATCCTACAATACATGTAGACGCTAATTCTCACGTTTGTTTTATTTTCCCACGCCACATGCCGACCATCTCGGTATGCATACGGACATACATCCGAGATCCCAACGAGCTAGCCGTTTATTGCTTGTGAGCTGGCGTTTCATGCAAGTTGGTGAAATAGTTTTGCCGCTGTGCGACACTGCAGCTACAAGTGCTTGGAGGGCGAGGCGTACGGGATCGACTTCTTCAGCACTGTGTCTTCCAAAATCCAGCAAAGATCTTCAACTGATCTCTGCAGCGGCAGAGTAACACTTCAACAAAGCGCTTGAACCCATGGCCACTGCGAATCATACCAGTCGAGGGGCGATCCTCTGGATTGGTGCCTTGGGAGGTGACGACGCCCAACGTGTAGAATTACCCTCCCAGCGTCTAACAACACTATTTCAACTCAATGGGTGGCGTCTGTATGCCCATCCCACGATCTTCTCTCGAACCGCGGCACACATTCTGGAAAGCTTCCCTCCAGATCAAATCGTCGTTGTCGCGCGTCAGTATATCGACAGCGTCATGCGCGCGGTGAAAAACGTGAATACGCGTATTCCACTGATTTATTATCCCAGTTCACTGTATGACCCCAGATTTACAACGATTTACCTTGCCTCAGGATGCCAGCTCGCCCGAAACGACGATGATCTTATTCAGCGCACTGCAGACGCACTGGGCTGTCCGGTGCTCCATGACTGCGTTTCTCCACGACTCGCGCACTTGAGCGACTTTGTCACGCCTTGCTTGCCCTCCACTGCTAGTTCCGGGTGTTTTGAGACTGTCGTGGCGAGTCGGACTATTACGACCGAAAACGAGTACCAACACCTGGATTGCTCCAAGTGTCTAGTCGGACCCCAGAATGGTAAGGGTACTTGCAAGTGTGGTTGCGGTGACAAGAGCTCACGATTGGCACACCGCGGTGGCAAGGATCTAAGCGGCAATGCCTGTGGATGCAGCCGGAAACAGTCTCAAGTGACCACTCGAACTCAAACCACCACATCACGGATGATCACTCCTGAAGCGGTACGCGCGCGAGAGCACCTCGCAGCACAATATGGTCTCAGCGCAGAGCAGGTGCCTTGGAGCAGTGTTCCTGGCGTGGAGAAGCATGTGAGCTACGAACAGATTTGTGGGATCAAGTCCTGTGCCTGTCAGGGTAGGGTGTGCTCATGTAGTGAAGTTACGAAAGTTACTCCCGCGCCCTTAGTCGCTCCAGTATGCGTGTCCTCATGCTGCTCATGTACGTACGCACAAGGCTGCACACACACCACATGCGTTCATCCCAACACGACCGCAACCACAGCAGTAATCAGCAGGCCTGTACATTGCTACGCAACCCCTACGAGCGTCGTTTGCCACACCGTGCATATGCCCTACTACGAGAGATGGAGACAAAGCAAAGGACTTTGCCCCACGCCATCGATTATGACAGTGACCTCGCAGCCATGTACTACTGCCTCGATCTCCGTCACCACTCCACATATGCATGGCTCTGCAATCCGTCCAGAACCACCGTTATGCCTCAAGCCTTGTAGCTGTATCTGTGTCTGCATAGGACCAGGTTTCGTGTGTGCACCTACATACTCCCTTGTGGGCGTGTGCACACGATGTTGCCGCTGTTCTCTTAAGGAGGCATTGAATGCATGCAAAGAGTCGACGTGTCGTTGTGCTTGTCAACAAACTAACTGTTCGTGTCAATCTAAGCCTAGTTTCGACATCAATGGAGACACACTTACTTCGACAACGTCTTGGAGTGCAGGTAGCAAGGAGAATGATACCCAACCCGCTAGCCCATGTCCATGTTTGGAAGGATGGAGATCAAATACCTTCATGAGCAAGTCAAACATGGACGCTTCAGATGCTATTGCAGAGGCCCTCCGTCAAGTCGCTGTTTCCAGGAAGGAGTATGCTGCAGCCCAACAGGAGGGCGACTTCAAATCCGATGTATGTTCACAATTCGACTCGGACTCCGAATCGGAGTCAGGGTCAGAGTTAGGATTAGAATCTAGGAAATCGAGATGCTCAGGAGAGTCGGTTGTGAAGCCATTCTCAGACCCCGAGATATTCCATGACAGCTATGCTAAGGGCTCGAAACGCGAAAGGAGGTGTCCCCTGGCGCCGCTTTCCCCGCGCCAGCCTGCCTCGTCACAGCCTGCATCTGCTGCTTTCACTACTTCCTCATCTCTCAGTCGAGCCCCTGAGACCACAACGCTGCAGGCTTTGGCAGAGTCACAAAGCGACATGATCAAGCCTCTCCCAGGCGCTATTACATTCTCCGACTGCCCCCAGGATCCTCTCGAAATCTTGAGCAACTCATCAGTTCGTTTCCCCTTCCAGCTGGATGGTAAGCTTTGGTACAGCGTAGACCACTACATGCTGAGCAAAATGTTCGAGAAGGCCGGCCGGCAGGGCCTTGCCGATCGTATCGCTGATGTCAGGTCAGTTTCTGTCGCGCATATCCTGGCCAAAGAGAATCTGCACCTGGTTGCTCCCGTCTTCGGAGACAAAATGAAACTGCCACAGGCAAACACACGTGAAGTATGGACTGAGCCATGCATGCGTCTCGAAATGGTCCGGGCTGTTAGGGCGAAGGTTGCTCAGAACGGGGATGCCATCAGCTCCGTGTTGCTTTCGAAAGTACGCGGAGATCGGCCTCTCCAATGGAGACCCACAGAAGAAACTGCCTCTGGACACGACCCTGTGGCGGTTCGAGTGAATGCTCAACTGGCCCGTATTTTGCTTGAGATCCGCAAGGAACTGATCCGAAACAGTGAATACGGTTCATAATGCACACTGGTGTCGTCATTCTTATGAGCGAATACATTAACCAGTTGTTTGCCATGCTGTAGGGTTTACTGGGATCTTGCTCACATACTGGACTGGATGAATGGATTAAGGCTAGACTCTCGGGTTTTGAGCTCGTGTTTAGATGACAACGTTTGTCTGCGCGTATGTATCCAGTGCGGCTAGCATATCGTCATGCCTTCACTGCGCCCTTGACCTGCCGCGCACCTTCGACTTGCTGAGTCGACGGCCGAGTTGCCGAGATGGGGTGGATGGGATCATGAAATACAGTCGACTGTCACATCGGTAGACTATTGAAAATGTGGGGTTGTGCTCGATAGAATGGGATAATAATCTTAAAGATCAATTTTACCAAGCGTCTTAATACATTTCAACATGGTAATATCAGCACTCATCGTGAGCGTGCCCCCACAATTACACTCTTTTACTCTCCACTCGGATCTAGCGTACCCACTAGGGTCGATTCTTCACAGTTTTCTCGCGCTTTGGTGCACGTGCATCATGTCGGAAGAGGCGAAATCCCCGCAGACCACCTCCACTACTTCGCCGTCGGAAGGATCCTCCCCTGCTACCGTCCAGCAACTCGCGCTCAAGACGGAGGGCCTGAAGTCATCGTATTACCACTTCGCGAGCACCCCCAAGGAGCTTGCAGAGCAGTACAAGCCCAAGGAGATCCAGCGCACAGAGAAGGAGCCCACACCCGAGCCACCCAAGGCAACGGGGCCCTCGAGCTGGAACAAGGCCGGAACGTGGGAGGAGCGCAACATCAGTGACTGGGCACATGAACAAATCACCAAGATGTATGTGGGTCTGAAGCCCAATCCATCGAAGGTGCCCGCTGAACTGGCGGTGTCCATCAAGGAGATGGACTCCATAGATGGCGATGTCAACATTGTATGGACCCGAGGCAAGAAGGGTCTTCACTTTGAGCTGGAGATGACCATGTCGTGGGAGGGCACCTATCAGGGCGAGGAAGTCGAGGGTGAGATCAAGATTCGCGACTTGGACCAGCACAGCCTCAATGACTTTGAGATCAAAATCACGGCCTCTGATACCAAATCTAATGCCGCTCGCGATATCCTTCGGGAACTTTTTGTAGAGGACATCCGCGCCAAGTTCCGCGAGTTCTGCGATGCTGCTCTCAAATACGATGAATAAGCTCGTGATAGATATCGATTTCGAAGGAGCGCATGTCTTTCTAGCCAGGAGCAGCCTGCTGTAGAAGACATCATGTATTTATTATGTGAAGTCTTGTAGCAAAGACTACAAGACTGGTTCATACCAACACCGGCAGAATATGCCATAATATAGCAGGTCAACCGGCATAAAGGATAGAATGCGTGATTAAGCTGACACTGGAGTACATACAAAGAGGACTGATTGAATGGCACTAAGACCACCCGTGCGACATGTCGCTCTCATGTGACCAAATCCGGAGAGGCATGAGCCCCCAGTGCCCTCAAAGTGGTGTAGTTGTTGCACTCCCCACATCAACCTAGTCGCTCAACCTTATTGCGGCGGATAGATTGATGCTGCTGAACCCAAATCCGTTATGTCGTCGGTGGGCAACCTACACATCGTCCGCACAGCCAGCGACAGGTCGGCGGCCAGGTGGGCCCAGTATTTTAGCCTGATCAGGCTATAATTTTTTTGAATCCAGTCACACTGATAGCCCATCCAAATCGTGGCTTAGCTCGGGATATATCGCGCTATGGATTCTAATCTATACAACGAGGTAAGTAAGACAGACGCATTCGCCGGGTAGCATTACCAACCATGCTGGATTTCATGCTGATTTCGCCACTTGATCCTTCCGCTACGGTGTTGAGGCCCGCTCGTAAGAGTGTTTTGGACTCTCTTTGAAGGCCTTGGCGTGGCAACTGTTGTGTGCCGGTGTGTCTTTTCAACTAATTATCATGCTCCGTATCGGTTTACTCACTAGATTCTCCCCCTTGATCCCATTCCCTACGCATAATCCAGTTCGGAAGCTATATCGGAGAGATCGAAGAAGACGACGAGGCCGAGTTCGGCGAGGAATGGGACGACTTTTACGACCAGCAGGATGACTATGGCGCGGCCGTGCACGCCACACAGGATGCCGGTGCGATTGAGCCCACTTCTGGGTCTTCAGGTGCAGGTGAGGACCAGATGACCTCGTCCGGGCTCACTACCTTGGAGGCGCAGGCGACGATCGCTCGCGCAGTGGTAGACTATGACCCCAACAAGCGTGCCGTGGTGTTGGCCGAGGATAAACAGTACTATCCCAGCTCGGAGGAGATTTACGGTCCTGAGGTCGAGGTGTTGGTACAGGAGGAAGACACTCAACCTCTGGACCAACCCATCATTGCTCCACCTCGCAAGTACAACTTCCTGCTTACCGAACGTCACATCCCGGAGACGAGCTTCAGCATGAAGTTCATGACAGGACTCATGGATCACCCCCAGTTCATCCGCCACGTCGCCGTCGTTGGACACCTGCACCACGGTAAGACGTCACTCTTGGATGTGCTGGTGAAGGCCACACATAATCGTACTCGGTCAAATGTACTAGGTTCGGAGGCGAGCGTAGACGCGGTGCAGGCAGCACGAGATCGCAAGAATCTCAAACTCGATCGAGAGGAGCGACTAGAGAAGAGTGGTCTGGTTAAGAAGCAAAGGCGGATCGGAGACTCGGATCTCTTGAGAGAAGATGCGGCAACAAGCACGAATCTGCGATACACAGACTCTCGACGTGACGAGCAGCAGCGAGGCATCTCAATCAAAGCAAAGCCGATTTCGTTCGTGCTGCCAGACCTGAAGGGTAAGAGTCACCTGATTAACTTTATGGACACACCTGGCCATCCCGCCTTCTCAGGCGAGGTCACTGCTGCATTGCGGCTCTGCGACGGTGCATTGATCTGCGTCGATCCAACAGAGGGCATTGTATTGCACACAGAACGCTTAATCGCGCACATCATCTCAGAGAACGTGACGCCCATCCTATGTCTGACCAAGATCGACCGACTCATTCTGGAAATGCGCCTACCGCCTAAGGACACGTACCTCAAGTTGCGACACGTCGTTGATGAGGCCAACCGCATCATGACTGAATTAGGTGTACCAGAGAGCCAGCTATTCTCGCCGGAGCGAGGCAATGTTCTATTCTGCTCCGCTGAACACCGCTGGATCTTCTCCGTCCCTAGCTTCGCGGATTCGTACGCTCAACACTATGGTTCGTTCCCTGCGGACAAATTCGTCAAGCGACTATGGGGTAATATTTACCTCCACGAAGACCGCAGCTTCTCCACGAAACCTGAGCGTCCCAACCACCCCCGTACCTTCGAACAGTTCATTCTCACTCCTTTGTATAAGATCTATGCACACACCCTTGGTGCCGATGGTGAACAAATCGAAGGTTTATGTGAAGAAATCGGTGTACCAATCTCCAAGGAAGAGCTAAAGCTCAATGTGAAGCCTTTGCTTCGACTAATCCTTGGTCGGTTCTTCGAGTTTAGCGTTCCTGTCCTCACCAGCACACTCTTAACTCACGTGCCGTCCCCTATCGCGGCCGCGAGAAGAAAGGTAGAGGGATGCTATACCGGTGATGTCACGACTCCTGTGGGACGCGGAATGCTCACATGTGACCCCAAGGCACCTGTAATGTTACACCTGTGCAAGAGCTATGTCCGCCCAGATCTCACTGAGTTCGATTCGTTCGGGCGAGTGATGAGCGGCACGGTTCGTGTCGGTGATAAGTTGCGTGTCATGGGACCCAAGTTCGTGCTTGATCAAGACGAAGAAGACATGTGCGTATTGGAGGTAACGAAGATTTGGATCTATCAGGCTGGACGCTACCGCGTGGAGGTCAACCGAGTCACGGCTGGTAATTGGGCGTTGTTCGAAGGTCTCGACAGGGGAGTCGTCAAAGTCGCAACCGCTACTTCGCTCGATCGAGGTGATCCCCGGGCTACCATCTTTGCGCCTCTGAAGTTCATTAACGAGCCCGTCGTCAAGGTCGCGATTGAGCCCCTGGTGCCGGCCGAACTTCCTAAGATGCTCGAAGGTCTGCGAAAACTGATCAAGTGTTACCCGCTCGCGAAGACCCATGTCGAAGAATCAGGAGAACACACGTTACTCGGTGCTGGCGAACTTGATTTGGAATGCATGCTTCAGGACCTGCGGGAGGCCTATGCGCAAGCAGAAATCCGCGTCTCTGATCCCTGCGTTAGGTTCCGAGAAACCGTTTCAGAGACTTCGGCCTTGCCCTGCCGAGCCACTACGCAGAACAAGGCCAATCAGATCACAATGATTGCCCAGCCGTTGGATCCCAAGATCGCCGATGATGTGGAAACAGGTCTCTTCACGCCATTCTCGTTGGCCTCGATTATCCGCGCGCGTGTGCAGACCAACGATTACCAGGCGCAACACGCAGAGGCCAAGGACAGCTCGCTGTACACTGTGGACGATGAGGAGCGACGTGTCTGCACGACTGGTGTGGTTCGACCCGAAGTGGCTCAGACTGAAATTTCGCAATTGTTCCGCACTCGATATCAATGGGATGCTCTCGCATCTCGATCCATTTGGGCCTTCGGCCCAGACCAGGATGACCTTGCCGCCAACATCCTGTGCGATGATACACTTGTCAGCTCTGCCGAAAAGAAAACAATCCAATCTATCCGTGACTACGTCGCGGAAGGCTTCGACTGGGCTATGAGGCAAGGCCCACTATGTGAAGAACCAGCACGCGGCATCCACGTTCGCTTGACCGACTGTAAGCTGAGTGAAGACCCAAGGATGCGCTCACGTCTGCAATTCTTGGCAACCGCACGGCGAACGTGCTACGCATCCGTTTTGCTTGCACAACCACGACTTCTGGAACCTGTCTACCTCGTCGAGGTGCAGATGCCTCCCGATGCGGTTGATTTGGTGGCGCAATGTGTCCAACAGCGCCGCGGACACATCATCTCAGTAAGCCCGCGGCCAGGCTCTCCACTTAGTGTAATGTACGCCCAGATTCCTGTCATCGAGTCGTTTGGCTTCGAGACTGATGTGCGCGCAAAGACGTTCGGCGTTGCGTTCCCTACAGCTCACTTCGATCATTGGGAAATTGTTCCTGGTGATCCCCTTGACAAGAGCATCCAACTTAAGCCGCTCCAGATCTCACCCACGCCGCATTTGGCACGAGAATTCATGCTCAAGACACGTCGACGAAAAGGATTGCCTGAGGACGTGAACGCATCACGCTACTTCGATGAGGACATGCTCCAAGAACTAGCTCGCTCTACACAGCAAGAGGAAGAATAATAAATAAACGTAGTTGCTTGGTTGTTTGTGCGACTTTAGGAGATACCTGAAGAATTCGAGTATAACAGGTCTACTTAGGTGATGTTGCGCGTATATTATTGCTGCGAACCATTAACTGGTGCGACGTCAGCAGAACCTCAAAGTCGCTTGGCCGAAATTTTTCGCGTCTCTTCCACCTGGGGATGGGGAAAAAATTGGCTTCAGAGTTCGTGAGAGATGCCGGTGCATCTCCGCAAACCCTAACTAATAGACACCTGAGACACGTCTCGACCAGGTAATCCAAACAGTACGACTCTTGTTATGCTCGGCACAAATGCTTTTCTGAATTACCAATCGTTTATTCATCCTGCTGCTGCTGAGTACAGCACATCAGAATTAGCCTAGGCGGTGCCCTTTAGGGAGCATAGTTAGGCTTGGGGATCTGCGAAGGTGGGAAGGTGGTGTAAACAGTAGGGTTGGCATCGTAGCGCTGCTTCATACCGCCCTCGGAAGCGATCTTCTTCACCAACATGGTCTCCTCAGTGCCAAGACGACGGAGACGAGCCTGGGCAGTGTTGGTGCGCTCGTCGTAGAGCTTCATGACATCCTTGTTCTTGTAGGTACCAATGATGTCCTTGTACATACCTCCGAAGATCCGCTTGATGTCACCCTTGACCTTGCGCATCTTCTGAAGCTTAGCCTTGCGCTTAGCACGGAGAAGAGCACGCTTCTTCTTCAGAGCACGGCGCTTCTGGCAGCGAGCGTCGCACTTGGGCTTCTTGTGGTGCTTACGGTGCTTGCGGTGCTTTCGCTTGGGGCGTCTGAGCACCTTTCGAAGCTTACGCTTAATCTTCTTTACAGCCTTCTTAGCCTTGCGTCTGAGCTTCTTGCCGACCTTCTTGGCCTTTCGGACGACCTTACGCTTAGCCTTCTTGACAGCCCTCTTAGCCTTGCGCATAAGGCGCTTGAAGAAGCCTCCGCGGCGGCGGCGGCGGCGGTGGCGTCGGTGGTGACGGCGAGGGTGGCGATGGCGGTGACGTCGGTGGTGACGGCGAGGGTGGCGATGGCGGTGACGTCGGTGGTGACGGCGAGGATGACGGTGGCGGTGATGGCGGTGGCGGTGATGGCGATGAGGACGTCGGTGGTGACGGTGATGGCGGTGGGGACGTCGGTGATGACGCTTAGCATGGTGATGACGCCTGTGCGCGGGTCGCGGGGCAGACTTGCCCCTACCATGTCTCTCAACAAGCGCAGCAACAGGAGTTCCCTGCTGTTCGGCCTGAGGAGCAAGCTCAACCACAATGGGGCGCTCGTTCATAGGCTGAACGGGCATTCCACGATCGATCTTATCAAAGTTGATCGGGACCTTGTTCTCGTCCGCGATGGCAACGAGGTACTCTCCCTGCTCGGCATTACGCATGTCTTGCTCGTTTGCACTCACTACATACGAATCCGTGTCGGCCACAACGTAGTCGGGCGCGAACTCGGTCACCTGAACGAACTCGACGGGCGACTGGGCCTGCTCCGCCGAATTCGCGAGGGCCAGGGCGACCGACGCAAGCACGACCGTTGCCACGACAAAAGTCCAAGCTCTTGCCATGGATGTCTAGAATTGTAGAGGGGCATATATCACCATGTTCCGAGCATCCATCAGTGGATATCCTTGCAAAACTGGGTTTTGGGTTCAAGTTTCGATGGCACCCAGACTTTGTGTGCGGATTTTCATATCCTTGTCGATAAGAAAACACGAGTTTCACCATACATCCTTATGCACACACAGGATGACAGCGGAATCCAATGACTTGCACAACTCCGCACGCGTCATATCGCCCGAAATCAAGGCTTGTTTGGAGCATCTTGGTGGTCTGGCTTCGAGGCATTTTTTCGATTTTTGGGGATTTTCCGGGAATTTTCCGTTTTTTTTTTTCGGGATTTTTCTGATTTTTTGTGGGTGGATGAAGTCGCCCAGAGTTCTTCCCCTCTCCTTTTCCGCTTTTAGCCGCATCCGGTTATTCCTCTCCGGAAAGGTAGACGGACGGATGTGTGGTGATGGTTTCCGGGCCAGGACGGATATGAGCGACGAAGGAGTAGTACGGGTGATGTTAGGAGTGAATTTGAGCATAGCGCGTGAAGTGTGGACCTGTGATCTCTATTTACACGTGCGCTTGTAGTGGTATGGGATGTAGTTCCACTTTTATTTCCAACACCACTACCCAGGATCACTCCACAGTGAGTCGAAAACATCTGCGGGGTGTGATATCTAGTCATGATTGCAGTGCGGGACAGGCCCAGGCGAGACGGGTGCCAGAGATGAGCATCCGAATGTGATGTAGATCTGCTGCACTACCTCGGATAGCTCAGTTTCCGCATGCCTTTCAAACATGCGAGCCATCTCGCATCCGCATCGACTCGAGCAGTGTCACGCAGATGAAACCCTCTTGGCTCGGTGTTTGTCTGGGTAGGCCGAACTCGCGCTGCGCGTGGTGTGGGTGGAGATGTCAAGTTGGTGTCGTCTTAGGATTGCATGGGAGACATATCTGGACAGTCGTGCTTCATATACAGTGTTCCACGTATGGCCGGGCGGGGGATGGACCGCTGCGATGGCGAGGAGCCGAACGAAGCCCCACGCCGTTGTGCGATGTACTACTGTTCAATGCACCCTCACTTAGCGCACCTCGTGTCCACGTGGCGTGCATAGGCAGCTGGCTTTGACAGGCACGTGTGCGCGATTCCCGCATGGCTCAAGTATACTCACTGCGCAGGACTTCTCTTTCCCCCTTAACTGTTTGACGTACCCACACAGACACTCGACACGACAACATGTCGCTGACGGAGCTAACTTCCAAGTTCAGAGCTGTACAGCAGAAGCACACCCCTGTGCAGTTCCTCCCCTCGGGTGACTTCCATGCAGGAGGTGGCATCTCTTCCGCTTTCCTCTTGGAGTACATTGGAGATGAGCCCAACTTCACCCTTACCCACATCTTCAACGACCCTAGCGACCCTATGCGCAACAACGTCACTAGTTTTGCAGTTTGGGTCCTTGATGATGCCAAGGACATTAGCTTCCATGCCCAGTTTGATGAGATGACCAAGGAGGCGTACTACGCGATGCCAGAGAAGGCTCGTAAGCAGCCAGAGCCTGCCCTCTTCTTTGAAGGTGGCGCTATGACTGTGGGCGAGCCTTTGCGCATTCCCGTCGCCGGAAAGTACATCCTTGTCAAGATCCTCAGTGGACGTCGTTTCCAGCACTCCGATGATGGTAGTATCTCTGTCGAACTCCCTTCGGTCGGTCGCATCCGTTTCTTCGGTTATTCCGGAGTCAATGAAGAGGCCATTGCCAAGGCGCGAGCTAGAATCGCTGAGGCTGCGGCGAAGAAGGCTGCTGCCAAGCCAAAGAAGTTCGGACTGAACTTGCTCGCTGGTTATGATGATGATGCACCCAAGTTTACCCCCGAAGAGCGCGAGTTCTTCATCAAGTGTGATCTTAATACGATCAACATGTTCTCCAGTCCCGAAGAGCAGGACCCTGTGCTCATCCGCAGCCAGGCTCAGGCAACGATGGTCAACGAGTTCGCTTTCGTCGCGTTGTTGTCCAAGCTCCCCATTGAGGAGGCCAAAGCAGCAGTCGCAGCCGGTACTGCTACCGATGCCCAGAAGGCCTTGATCAAAGATGTGAATATCTTTGAGGCGACTCGCAAGGCTATCGAAAAATGGCAAGACCAGGCCGGCCTCCAGATGCTGATGGTTGATCCCACAACTAGTCGCGCCGCGCTCAATACGCTCTTCCCAGCGACCTCGATTCCTATTCTCAATGGTACTCCCTACATCCCGACGGAGCGCTATCAGATTGAGGCGGCTAATCTCCTCAGCCGCAACTGCCCTCCACGCGTTTTCGAGACTCTTCTCGAACTGGAGCAGCCTACCATTCCGGCCCTCAGATTCGTCACCAACATTGACGAGACAGTGAAGCAACTCCCTCCAGCTACGATCGACTTCGACGCTATTGCCGCATCTTCAGGTATCCAAATTGACACGCACTGCATCATCGGTCTCTCTGCCAACCTCAAGTTCCTCTTCGAAAACCAAACATCAGAAATCTTGGCTCAGGCGGACAAGGAGGGTGCTCCCCAGGGTGAGTCGCTCGATTCGCTAGTGGAAGAGCTCAATAACCTCTCCATTAGGGAAGAGGCAAGCAACAAACGTGCCAAGGATTTGTACGAGTTCTGCAAAGCGCTCATCCCCATCACGGTTGAGGCAATGCAACAGGCTCAGCTCAGCCAATACGCTTCCGGTCGTGTGAACTTTACTATGAATGCTACGATCGAGTACAACGGTCCTTTGAAGCCCTTCTATATGAAGAAGACGCCCACAAATCCCACACCTTTCCCTGCATTCCCCAAGTTGATTCAACTTGACGGTTTGACCGCACAAGAAAAGATCAAGGGTGCAACTGAGAACCCTGTGATTGTCTTCTATGGTGACCGCAACGCTTGGGCCACACTGTCACGACTTGCTGTACTTTCTAAGTTCTTCGAGACTCGCCCCGATACACCTGTGGAGACGTACTTCGTTGACTGGGAGGGCAACGATATGCCCGAGGTGTTCCGCGATCATCGCATGATGTTCGCCGCCTTTGCATCATGCCGACACTTCTCTACCCCAGATCACGTTGATCTGGAGTTGAAGGGCAATGACGGTGAGATGATTTTCGGACGTGCTCTTGTTGCCCATGATCATGACCATGAGGAGGATGAGGATGAGGATGAGGATGAGGATGAGGATGAAGACCACGAGCATAACGACGGCATCCCACGTCCACTTGATCTCGATGACCTCATTGTGACGTTGACCGAGACGTTCCCTGGCTTTATGCCACCCCAGGCAGAGATTGAGAAGACTCTTGAAGCCTTCGCACCAGCAGAGGCTATTATCAATATTACTCGAGCAACCAATACCATCTATTCGACTGTGCAGAAATTCGCGCTGAACCTTGGTGTTGGTCGCTTCGGTCGTCGCCGACCTGATCCCGAGTCCACCCTTGGTAAGTTGCTTGCTAAGCTCGCGGACTACGGTGAGTTCGTTTACAATGGACTCAATTCGTTGCCAGAGCCAATGCGACTTCCCGCTGCGTACGCTCCGGCCAAGACGAATGAGGTCTCTGTCGAAACTCTTGGCAAGGAGCTCCAGGAGAAGTTTGTAGAGGCACTTCATACCATTCAGCAACTTAGCGTTCCATTCACACTCTTGTACCGAGTCAGCACTACTTGCAAGTACATCCAAGCCGCTGAGGATCTGGCACCGTTGAGCACCTACAACATTCCCAGTGAATTCAATAAGCTTGTTGAGCTCGTCAAGCGTTTCGATGTCGTGGGCTCTGTGGGCAATGATGTGCTTCCACCAGTGGTCGATCCACGTTCCATTCCCATTAGCGAGGCTGAGGAGAAGAAGGGCGGAGATGCGATCTTTGTTTTCAACCTGGATACAGACTTCGAGGGAGAGAATGCTAAGCAACTCGAGAACTTTAGCAGCTATTTTGCAGACAACGTCGTTCCTGTTATGCGCAAGCTTTGGGATGAGAAGCATGCTGCCATGGAGTTCTACAAGAGCATCCTTCATGCTACAAAGGCTGATCACGTGCGCCGCTTGCTGCAGGGCTACAAGAACCTTACTGCCCCCAAGAGTAAGATCCGAGGCCGTGCCGCCAAGGACCCTATGGTTGAAGACCCCGACTCCCGTGTGCTAATCTTCTTCTTCACTCGCGAATCTGACCGTTCCATTGACTTCCATTCGAAGCTCGCCGAAATTGCGGCCGAGTACAAGGAGAGCAGTCCTACCGAGGAGGGCCTCACGTTCGAGTTTGCTCACGTTGACTTCATCGATCCTGTGATCTACTCAGAGTTGGAGGTTAGCACCTTCCCTGCGGTTGCAGCTGTCCGTGGTGAGAGCCCTGTGGCAACCTTCAACGGCACCAACGCTTATCAGGTCAAGAACCTGATCGAGGCGATTCGCGAAGTTGAGAGGGAGCAGAGCTTCGACGAGGACGAGGACGAGGATATGTTCAACTATGGTTTCGATGACGATGATGACTACAATTAAGCTGCACTGACGTGTAACTGCATCAGCGAGCTAGCTGTACTTCGCCGCGTATCTCTCTATGACCAGATTTACCCTCTCCGTTACCATCCGATCCGCTGTTTGTGCTGTGTGATTGGAGATGGGTGGATCCCTGAGCGATACCTTGCTGTACTACGAACACCATCTTTCCTTTCTTGCATTCATTCATTCGTTCATCCATCCATCCATTCATTCATCATTCATTCGTTCATCAATTCATTCGCGCATTCTCTACTTGCATTGCACATAATACATTTCGAGAGTTGTTCTCTGACGTGAGTGTTAGTGATTCCAGGTCTGATTCACTGTTGTACCTGCCTGTGGGTGCTGGTGTTGAGAACGAGAACGAGAACGAGAACGAGATAGAGGTCGATGGAGAGAGGCTATAGGATGCCCATACAAGCCATCCAAGTCAGTAGCAAACGGCATCGCCCTGCTTGTCCCTCTCCAGAGTACCCAGAATGCGGATACCTAGTTGCTGGAGTGCTGGTTCATCCTGAGGCCGGGGTGCCAGAATACCCGGAATTCAAATTCGGGGGGATGAAAAAGTGGAAAAACGGACCATGATTGGTTTGCCCGAAATGGGTATTGGAGTGGTCGTATTGCGCAACCAATTAACTTATGTGATATACACGCCCTGTTTATTCCCAATAATCTAGATAATATGAGCAACCAGGTAGGCTAAATCTCCCTATTCCCCACGGTTTTTTTCGAAATTGCTGGAGCAACTCACGCTGGACACCTTCGTACCCAGCCTTTACTAACCTTGCGCATCCCGCAACCCTGCTAACGACGCGTTAGTCGATGCATTGCACTGAGCCTCACCTGATGTTGTCCTCTTTCTATGTATAACTTACCACTATAGCCCGCAGACTCAAACCAACCCAGCGCCAGCTCGACCTCCTCAACCAGCGATGGGTAAGTACATACCGTTAGTGCTCAGATACCGAGAGATCCGACATGTCTTGTGTGTTTCTGAATTGCATGTTTCAATCCTCAATACTAACAGACATTTTCGTGCGAATAACTGCCCAATACCCCTTCAACTATCCAGCCGACCTAACCTCAAAATGCTCCCTGTGCGAAGCTATCTGGACGAGACCGTCGTGCCAATCCTGCTGCAGGGCATGGCAGAGCTCGCCCGCACGCGCCCTGACAACCCAGTTCAGTGGCTCGCGACCTATCTCCTCAACAACAACCCTGCAAACAAGAATTAAGGGTTGGCGAGAAGGTAGTTTGAACGAATTGCAATCAGCCATGGTATGGTCGTTGGTTTTTGGTGTTAGACAAGTTGAATGTAATGCGACCCTGTGCGAGGAAGGCAGGATTGTACATGACTAAATGATTCCCTGAGGTGATTCATCTCCCTCTCTCGCCCGATGTCTGCGTATCAACAATGTTTTATGTACAGATTCAGAAACAGCTGTTGAGAGGCGAAATGTGTAGACTCTACCGGTCAAGTTCCGAGAGGCTCACACCTCTGACATAGCCCGTATCACAAAGCCGTCAAGCTCTCATGACAATACACACAAGCCTCCTTCTATCTTTACGCTGATGACAGTAATTTAGTATTATTCATATACGAAATACATTGGAGCATATGGACAATCGGACTCAGGCCTGAGCTTGAGCGCGCGCGATGCCAGTCTATATTATCTTTGGGATGCTGTACATCAGGTAAAAAAGATACGAAAGATTCAGGTCTAGTTGGGCTTAATGGGACAACCCACGTATTCAAACAACATGCCCGCATTACTAAATTACATAGTTCCAAATGGTCTTTCCATCTCATGATCGAACCACCTTGTTCCTGTTGCATGGTACCATCCCCATCCTGGATAGAGAAGAGATTTCCAGGGAATCAGGTTCTCGCGCGTGAGGACGTACACAAGCCTTTGCGAACCAGGGACACATAGCGCTGGATTGCCTGCTGTGGTTCCCGCGGAGACATGGATAACCGTGTCTGACACTACTTCCTTGGATTCACTTGATTCTGAGCCATTGTCGAGATGGCGCTCCTCCAATGCGCTTTCTTCGTAGCTCAATGCAGGCGTTGGCCGTGGCAGGTCCGTCAATACCTCACTTGAGTCACTTCGGTATCTCGGCGAAATGTACCTCGCCCGAATGGACTTGGATAAAAAGTGACTCCATGGCGAGAGCGTAGTTGCGTGGGCGTGGGCACGCACGAGGTCCTGGTGCGTATCAAACAAAAACGCACCGAACCGAGCGGAGTAAATGGAGTGGACTACGTCGATCAAGAAAAGCTCGTTGAATTCGAACTCTGTTGGGAAAAGGTTCATTAATTGATACAGGCAATCCATGGCCTGAGCGAAGACGGGGGACAACTTATTCTTCAGCCCATTTTCGTCCAGTCCAGCACGCTCGCGGAAGCGATGTCCAAAGACCACCCATTCCTTCTCAAGCAGCAAACATATGCCTGAGAGAGTTCTAAATCGCGGTTCAAGTAGAACTTGGGCCAGGAATGAGACCTGTGTGGTGCGATCCACATTATCTGAGCAATGCACGAGTGCTGTTTCTCCACATGCCAGCGCCGCCGCAACTCTGGAGGCTCCCTTCAAAACGGCCAACACAGCGTCGTACCATTGATGGAGCGCAGGCGTGAGTTCCTTGTCAAGTCCTCCGAATTTCACATTGGGCGAAGCACAACTATTTGAAGTTGTGGTATTGCTGTTGCTTCCTATGGCGTTAGGCAGAATGGATTCACCTGGCTTAGTGGGTTTGACTTTTGTCACCGCAGCAACAACGGCGTTTGAAACCGAGTGGATATTAGGTATGTCGAGGAACGAAAACGAAGCTCCGCCGCAATAGAGTTCAGCCTTTTCGAATCCACCTCCCATTACAGCATTACCCCACGCGGCGAGGTTGTCACGGCAATCAAATATAGCGAGTCTGGGGGCAGCTTGCGTCCCGGGAGTCTTCGCTTCCGAAGCACACGCCGATAAGTTGCTACCAGAGGCATCGCTTCGATTCGAATCTGCTTGAGGAGTAGGACTTGCTGCAAGTGAGTTACTGGTCTTAACTGTGACTGTCGACTGAGGAATGAATCGATCAACCAAATCGGGACTAAATCCCCGCGCCAAAAAATGTGCACGCACAGTAGCATTTTCAGCGAACCGATCCGCTTCAGACACATCCAGTTGCGAGGCTCGGACCAAGGCTTCGGTGAGAGCTTCGTCTGCTGTGGATCTCGAGGAGAACCCAGTTTTCGGTTGCGATGCACGAATGAGGAGAGCACCAGTCTTAGGATGGCGCCAGGTAGGAATGGGCAAGCGATTATGTGTTCGGAAACCTGCAGCGACCGCCAGTTTATCATCATCAATTGTCTTTGGCGCAACAATAATTGGTGGATATGATGAGCATAGCGCGTAATGAGAATTCGCTGCTGATATCCGAAGTTGGGCCGGGGCGGACTCGTCTGTACTTTGGCGAATCGCCAGTTCTCGGGAAGCACAATCGATCCTTTTCAACAAACTTTTCACGAGTGATGGTGTTGATACAATTTTCCTAAAGGTCTTCGACGAGGTGTCAGGCAGTGGACTAGATTCTAGCGCGACATAGGCCGCAGAAACAGGCAGGATGTTGCGAGGATCGTCATCATCAACAAGGTTTATCCCCTCCCCATCCTTATTTCCTCCAATATTCCACATGACAAAGTTACGGGCAACGTCTCGACTGATAATTCCACTTCTGACAGCCTCGGAGATGGGATCCAATATACCCCAGCCTGAGTTCAGGCCCAGATCGTGGGCATATGTGTCTTGGAGCGCAGATAGCGCATTTCTTTGGAAGATTGCCGCAGCATGCTGCTGTGCAAAGCACGGTTGAGTGGATGATTGCTTTTGGAGAGCGTGTGGATCGAGATAAAGCGTTGCGACGTTGTTACTCTTGTCCTTATTCTCTATCTCCCGGTTGTCATCGCATTGCTGCACTGCAGGCAAGACGGATCGGTTCAACCGGGCCAGCGTAAGGCAGAGGGAGTCAGCAAAGGTTGCGGAAGGTGACCGAATTATAATTTCTGCCACGTTGAGGGTCAGTGATGGCGCCGTAGAGACGGCCGATGTGACATTGTTTGCTGACGTTCTGGGGCGACACGTATGGGTGGAGGCCAATCCAGCTAGTGCTTCCTGGGGGAGTAAAGGTAGTGCGGCGGCGATTGCCTCGGAGGCAGGCTGAATATGAGGCTCAATGTTCGAAGGCTGAATTTGAGAGAGGTTCGTTACAGGCTGATAAAAATACCCATTGGTGTAGTAGACAGGTGAAAGTCCAATCTGTAAAGGCACCTTCGAACATAGCGCAAGTCGCGCTAATCGTGAGAAGCTTGGTGCTGTCGTGGAGTGAGCGTAACTTGAATCGGATCCTTTGCTCGAATTCGATGACAAGGCATCTAGAATCTGCGAGGGCTGACTGCCTGGATCGCTGCGTGCTAGCGATTGCGTGCTTCCTTCTGTGGAGGTCCTACTAGTTGGACTCGAAGGGGCTGGCGGTGACTCGCTAGCATGGGTGGACCCGCTTTCTGATTGGTTTCTCGGGGAGGAGAGCGGGGAATAGTTTCCAGAGTCAGGCCCACCCGATCGATTCGTTTTGCGAGGTCCCCAGAGTGTTCCACTCACACAGAGTTCTTCCTCCTCGTCTTCGGAGAGGTAACTGTTAGCAGTTTCTGGGGAAACATCCTCGAAGATGGACTGCAATACATCCATTGAGGGAATGTGTACATCAAGTTGGTCCAGAAGCTTGGATCCAAAGTGCCCAAATGGATAGGAGGAGGACGCACGGAAAGCTGCGACTTCCGAAGCATCCACTGTCATTTGATCTTCATTTTCTGCAGCAGGAATGACTCGTTGAGTCCTAGTCGACTCAGGGTGTGAGATAGGTACCCACAGGCTTGTTGAAGCCAGTGGTGGGGTGCTGGCCATGCTTCTGGCAGAGCAATCTACATCTTTGCCTTCACATTGCGACAACGAGTTTTGCTGGGCAATGCAGGCGCTGCCAGTTGACGAGAGCAGCGGATTGATTGTTGAGGCCGCCGAGGTTGACGGAATCCGTTGAACAATCGCTTCGTATACAGCACTTCGAGCGAGTTTCTTCGAGACGCGAGCAATGGCCTGCTGCTGCTCATTTGAGGGTCGACTCCTGAAGCTTTGCACCCAGCTCAAACTTTCGTTGGAACTCAAGATGCGCTCGACAATGCTCTCAAGCTTGTTAGCCACCGCATTTGCGAATACAGTTGCTGGTACAATTGGAAGGAGACGCGAGCGCTCGGGCACGCAAAATGGGACACTGGAGGTGTGTGGATGCAGCGTTGAGCGGTGATCAACAGATAGTAGCCCTGCAGGTCCTCTCTTCCACGCGCCTGTTCCATAGTCGACGAGTTTTTTCCACATTTGTGGCGCGGTTGGCTTGCCAGCCGAATCCCAAGTCGCTGCCCAGCAGCTTGACCGATTGAGTTGCGAGGTTGTTGGGGTCGAAGATGAGGCATGTTGCAACTCCGCGCTTTCACCAACAAAGTGATGGAGTGTGGACCAACATACAGATCTATCTACTGCAGTCCCCGCGAGCGCTCCCACGGGCAAGTCAAGCAGGCACATCCGCTCCACCCCGATCGAAAGCTTCTCAGGGGGCATTTGACCCGATATCTGGGCATCTTGTGAAGCAACACTCGGTGGACCGAGGAACAGGACTCGATAGCTTGTGATGAGCAGAGTTCCAGGAACATACTCGAACTGCAAACGTCGTAGTTGATGAGCCTCGGCTTGAGTGGGCTCGGAACGCTTCTCTTGACTTTCATGCTGGTCACGGGGTTGGAGCGAGTCTTCCGCTTCGTCCAGCCCCGATTCCGTCTCCGTCTCCGATTCTGGTGGTGACTCAGATCTGGCGTCTACGTTGGAACGAGGCGAGCTAGGGTCTTGACCCGAGCTTACGTCTGAGCCCGAGCTACTCCCGCTGAAGATTCGAATAAAGCTCTTCCACGCAGATGTGAGTATGAATTCGCTCTTGGCCTCGGCGCCACTACTTGAAGATGAGACGTCACCTTGCTCTTGTCTACCTCCAGCTCCATCACCTGTTAAATCGATTCTGAGAGCCACGCCATCAGATGCCTCAGTGCTGAAGTGGTTCTTTGGACCATTCTCATCACCTTCAGCTCCTTCGGGGTAACATGGCTTCTCTTGACCCCCGTCACTGCTGCTGCGAGTAATATCCCTACTTGATAACTTGGACTGGAGTTTGCTCCGTTTCTTGGTCCTCCTCGGGGTGGTAGGCACTTGAGATTTGGTTGTGGCGTTCGAGTTGGCAGGTGGGGCTTGCTCAGGCCTGACAACTTCGTACACGGGCACAGAATACGGCAAAGGTAGCTTAAGCCACGCGTCGGGTATCTGTGTATACAGAACCTCGCCAGGCAGGAAGAAAGGGTAATCCTGTCTTTGTGGCTCGTGACCTCCACTCGTTTTCGTGGCTTCAATGGGATGTACTAACTTGGACGCATGTAGCTGCGCGTCAGTACCACTTGAAGCACTGGCGCATATGCCAATGGAGCCGCTTTCCATGTCTTCTGACATTGAGGTGCTTGAAAGCCCTTGGTAGTGGCGCGTTTCGGCGCGATTGGTCTCACACGCGGGGGTCTCTGTTCACTCGGCGCGCCGCAAGGCGGAGCGACACGTGGTATACCGCGGGCAGAGTCCAGGTTTTGTTACTCGCAGGCGCAGGACGCGCGGAAATATAGGCCTAGGAGTGAAAAAGTTGTTTCAGAACCTTTAGAGTGTAAGGTAGTACGTGGGGGTATGAGGATTGGGGTGTGAAACGAACAATATAATCACGATTTTTCAAGCAGTAGAAGCTGATTTGTTAGATTATTACCTAGTTGGTGTCCCCAAAACACCTCCAAAGCGTTCTTTAAACAATTTGATGCTTGACTGCTTCACCTTTGATCTTTGGGTATATGTGGGGTGACGCATCTAGATGTTCTTGACATCTCGTCCACGTGATAGTTCCCGCCCTGTCCGCAGCTTTGCACTTTTTATTTCGTGGATACACTCATTCTCGACCTGTCAATCGACTCCACTTCCACCATACAGAACGGCTGACTCACGTCATGTACATCACGCGTCACGGCACGGTGGTGCTTGCCGCGCTGATTTGCTTTGCATTGAGCTGTATACAGGCCACGGTAGCACTGGATACAGACATACAGGAAGGATGCCCTGCCAATGCAGGTCAGGTACAGCGCGACATTCAGCAACGGCTCTTTAGTGTCAGCACAGCGTATACACTGGAGAATGAAGATGATGGTACAAAATCACAAACAGAACTGGATACCCAGCTCCTCTCGGCCTCGAATCTCGAGTCTGCCGTGAAGCAGGGCAAACTACGACTCCACGTGTACCCACCGGTGTCCAACCACACAGTCCAGAAGCTTGTGCTTGGCTCATGTAACCACCAGTTACGACCCCAACCCGCATGGAGGCATATTGAGAAGCAAAACCCAGATGCGTTCGTTTGGATGGGCGATATCGTTTATCTCGACTTGCCGGAAATGATGAACCCAAAGCCCTTCAAGATGTTCGTCCCGCCTACCGAGGAGACCTTTTCTGCGTACTATACTATGCAGCAGAAGCAGAAAGACTACTGCCCTGCCATCCGTACCAAGATCCCTGTATTCGGTGTCTGGGATGACCACGACATGGGTCGCAACGACGGTGACTACACCTATCCAATGAAGGAGTTTTCGCAGCAGAGGCTATTGGACTTCTTAGACATTCCCAGCAAGGAGGAGCTCCTGAAGATGGCAGAACAGGCGGGTGGTTATCGGAACCTATCTACGTTACATCGCGCTTGGCTTGGGCGGAGACTCCAAGGTGGTGTGTACAATAGTCATGTTATGGGAGAGCCCGGGAAGCGCGTCAAAATAATCCTCCTCGACAATCGTTTCTTCCAGAATTCAGATACGCAGGACATGCTCGGCGAAGAGCAATGGCGTTGGCTCCAGCGTGAGCTTGAGGATGCCGCAGCACCATACGGCACGGATGCCTACAAGCGTGGTGGTGCTGAACTCGTGATTATCGCGAGCGGTATTCAAATTATTGGCTGGGGCAAGCTCTTGGGTGAGGGATGGCGCAACTTCCCGGAATCGCGTGCCCGTCTTATGAATCTTTTGGCCAAGGCCGCATCGCCGTACACTACTGCAGGTCGCACCCCACCTGCGGTCTTGCTATTCTCAGGTGATGTCCATTTTGCTGAGACAGCACGTACGTTCACTTGCACGATTCGTGACGAGAAGGATGACCATCTCAGGCAGTGTACCTCGGATGAGATCCGTGCAATCATGACTCAGCTAGGCGTAGCCCCCGAGGGTCTTGCACTCAAGGCATTTTCCAAGCTGAAGTGGGGCGGTAATTCGACTGATACAAAGGAAAAGCTTCCCAATGTTGATTTGCGACGTGTACAAATCACCCCGCTCGTTGACGTTACCACCTCTGGCATGACTCATTCTTGGGATGAGCTCTTCAAGATGGTTTGGCCTCTCACCCCAATTGTTGAGGCCGCCTTCCCAGTTGTGAATCGCCAACACATGACGAATTTCTTCTATCAGCAGAGTACATCCGGGTTTGGACCGTGGGAGAATCCCGTTGCCCTGGCTGCTACGGTCATGGATGCCATCGTTCCCACCATTGGTGGGGATGAGCCAGAGCCGGTTGATGAGCAGCACAGAGAGGCACAAGCTCGCCGCGCTCCACTGGTACCAGCCCTCACAGAGAAGGATCTGGAGGTGTTGCGTTCGCAGGGCTCGTACTATACCAAGCGGAACTACGCGTCACTCGAAATCACCTGGGGTGATCGAGGTGTGCGCGAGGCTCAAGGATTGTCCACAACAGGTGCAACAACTTCGTGGGTCACAGTTCGCATCCACAGTGCGGATAGCGGCGAGCCCGTCCTTGTCTACCCTTTGCCGTTTGAGGGTCTACGCGGCTTCAAGCTTCCCTCGCACGACGCCAAGAAGGTGCCACGAGGACTGATCCAAGAGTCATTGAATCAATGTCTTAAGGAGGCTGTGGATCGCAGCGTCGCTCCTTTTGTGCTTTCGAAGACGATTGCTCTCAACATCTTGTTCGTAGGCTTCGTCTTCTGGACAATCGTTATTGTTTTTGTTATCCGTCGCTTCTGCTCTCGTCGCAAGCAAGTCGCCGTTGGGGCAACCGAGGCAATCAAACGCAAGCAGCAATAAGATCCACAACATCTGACTATGTAATTGCATTCGGTTTAAAGTAAAGCGCACTCACGATCTTGCAGTCAACTAACACTACGTTATCCCTCGGATACTCAGAATAATATAGATGACTCTGACATCGCGAAGCACGACAAATGGAGTTAGCCTCGATTAGGACACGATTGACCTGCGATTACGGTTCTTGTTCCTGAGCCTGAATCTGTGTGGGATATGCGGGAAAGCCCGATTCCGTTGTAAATACTGTATTAGCACATGGAGGGGTGTGGAGAAAGTCCACCAATAAAACATATAGACCAACACACAGTAGGTGCTGTCATGGAATTGAGTGCAGAAACAATTATGAGAACAAGAGAGACAATGATAGTGATGATAGTGGAGTGAATATGATAGATTCCCTTGAAATTAGTTGCCTCGGACGATCTCGAACGTGTCAATAACGGTGCCATTCACGGATTCGATGAATTGACCCGTAAGCTTGTAGGGTGACTCAACGGTAAGCTGTACAAAACCGAATTGGAACGCTAAGTACTTGGACCACTCAGGTACAACACCCCAAGGGCAAGTGGTTGCCTTACCGCCGGTGCCAACGATGAGGTAAGTTGGGCCAGCCTCACCCTTGGTGGGATCTACGCACTTCTCCTTGGCCAACGCGCAGGTGCGCTCGTATTGGTGATAGTGGCCATGAACGACAACATCAACCTTATACTTGAGAAGTAGAGGCTCAAGGATTTGGCGCATTCCGGCGGTCTCCGGCAAGAGTTCTCCGCAAATGGTAACATCGTACAGGGGTCGATGCATGCCAACCACGATGAAGTGCTGCTCGCTTCGGTTCACCTTTGCAAGGTCAGCTTCAAGCCAAGCGTACTGAACAGAGTTCTCAGTCATGTCGTGCTCCGTACTGATCATGACGTAGTGAATAGGGCCATGATTAAACGAGTAGAAGATGTTGTTCTTGGGTGGCAGAGCCGAGTTCTTGGGGTCGATCTGGCTTGAGAGTGACACCTGGTGGTAAGGCACAGAGGGTCGGATGTTCTTGTTGCGGACGCGCTCTCGCAAGGCCCGCAGGTCCGCATCCGTCGCGACGGTCCAGTTGGCATCAGCAGGCATGTGGAACCGGGCGTTGTAGGGCACTGCGCATTCACCACCGTCGCCACCGGCCCAGAAGTAGCCTAACCAGTTCGGCTGGAAGGGCTGGCCGTCGTAAAGGCAGTCGTGGTTGCCACAGTTGACCATCCAAGGAATGCGTGATGCAACAGGCTGGATCATGTTCATAAACTTGGTCCAGGTCTCGGTCTTGCCGCGGGCGTAGGCCACGTCACCAACGTGGAGCACGAGGTTGGCCTCATTGACGTACTTATTCACGAGGTGCTTCATGTTGTTCACGGCCTCGCCATGGGTACCCATATCGCCAAAGAGGATGGCGCTGTAGGGTCGAGTGCGGTTGAAATCGGCGACAGCAGTGAAGGTTTCGTAGTGATAGGCGCTACCATCTTCATAGAAGCGTCGAGGCTGGTAGTTGAACGCCTTGCCGGGGATTAGGCCGGTCAGCACAGCCGTGTGGATTGTGCCTGGGTTGCCAAAGTTCTCGGGCTTGTTAGCGGGGTCGCCGCACATCTGAGTGATGTTGTATCGATACATGGACGTTATGACTTCCTTGCGGTTCGACAGGTCGTCCTTGTCAGGGTAGTACACAACCTTATGAGGCACGTAGTCCGACTCGGTGGCGTTGGGGAAGACAGTGAACTGAACGATCATCTGGGTGGGATCATGGGTGAGAGCAAGATGGACTTCGCCCAGAGAGTAGGTTTGGTTACCTGTGGCTTGGGTCTTCACTGTGGTTACTTTGGTTGACGACTCCCGCTCTGTGACCCATCCATCCGCGCTAAGTTCGCCAGAATTGCGGTGATCACGTTTGAACAACTGGAGTGGATTGGGTGAGGCGAACCGTTTTGCCTCAGCGATGACAAGGATCGCGATAAGCACCGCGGCCACAAGTAGTGCGGCAGACCCTGCCGCCGTACGACCTTTGTTCTGCATTGGCATTTTGATCTCGCACTCGGGTCGCACCCAAGTAACACGATCAATTACGCGTATGTTGCTACAACAAGATTTTTCTGTTCTCCTCACGTGTCTGCCATTCTTCATCGGTGATGCAAGTAGACGTTCAGTCGGAGGTGCTTAAAAATCGGAAAACGTTATAAGCACTGCGTAGACCCTTCTATATGCTCTTTGCCCGACATTTTGTTTGCATCTGCCGCGCGGTCCGACTTTGTGCAGTATCCCTTGCTCGCGAAAGGCCTGGCCAACATCCGGGCCAGGACGGCTAGCGAGCAGAGGACTCTATGGCAAGAGTTTAAAATCGTCAAGATCGACACAGTTTGGATCGATTTTATCGGGCAAACCTGACACATGTCGTCCGACAAAGACAAATATTCGGGTACGTGACTTTCTTACGCATCGTAAAGTTCAGGTGAGATTCTGCTATGACGCAGTATATATCGTTAAAAATGATGAAAATAGCCGCATTTGCTTTCATTATGCGCTCGCAAATTGATGAAGTGAGGATAGCTCATGGATCTGGAGGGATCACCCAGATCAGACATGAAAAGCTAGCATATAATGCAATCCACAAAAAATCCCACCTCTCATTCAAAACGATCATCACTACTGCTCCTCACGTATAGGTCTGGGGGACTGGAACATGGACTACTCGTCCATCTTCGCTTCCATCCTGCCGAACCTGCAGACGGCCGGGGCGGATCCTGCAGGATCTGGTCCCGGAGCCACTGCCACTGGCGTTGACTCCTCTACTAGCACGGGTGCTTCAGGCTTTGGACTCCTTGGCTCTGACTTCGGATCAGGCCTGATTGGTTCCGGTTCCGCTGCAGGTACTGCTGGCGGAGACGTCTTCGGAACAACATCCGCATTCGGCCTCGGTGGCTTGGGCGTCGGCCTCTCGTCTGCGCTTGACCCTGCCGCAGGTACAACGGTTAGTGGTGCAGCCACTACCACGGGTGGAGGTGTTAACTCGCTCACAGCGGACTTCGGCTCCCTCTCACTTGCACCTGGCTCCAGCTCGCTTCTCGCGGCAGATCCCCTCGCTTCTTTCGCGACCTCCGTAGCACTCGCGTCCGAAAGTAATGTCGCTACCGGTGCGCTCCCATCCTCCCTCAGTGAATCTATCCTTGCTGCAAGCGAGGCTGTTTCTGCGCTTACCCCGGTTGTCTCCGACGAGACAGCCAAGCCCGCGGGCGAGCAGGACCAGGCTGCAACAGGAGAGGGTGAGCAGCAGAGCCCGGTAGTCGAGGTTTCGAGGTACCCACCCCGCTGGTATGTCCCGTTGCCAAAGAAGAACTTCCAATTGGTGACCAAGACCGAGCTCTCCGTTGTGATTCGAACCCAGCTCGCTTCACTTGAAATGTGCGACCCCTTCTCGGCAGACTTCTACCAGCAGGCGATGTCCTCTCGCCGAGGCTTGACCAACGTAGCAGCTATGCGTCGAGTCTTTCCGCTGCCGGACGTTCAGCATGCGAAAAAGAAGAAATCCAAGGCAGAGAAGAAGAAGAAGGAGCGCGCCGAAAAGCGTCAAGCCGAGCGCTTACGCAAGATTGCGATGGGCGAGTTGACTCCCGAGGAAGCTGATGCCGAAGCTCAGCGTGATGACCAGGAAGAGGACGAGGATTCCGATTTCTCCGATACTGAGTCGGAAAAGGAGGAGGAAGACGAGGAAAGCAAGGCCAACGCCGAGTCAAAAGAGGCCAACGCACAGGACAGGTGGGCTATCTTGCAGAACCGAATCGTCATGGACGTGGCGCGTCTCAAGGCCGCACAGGAGGCTTCTGCACGGCGACAGCAGGAGGCTATGAGCCGCAACACCCTCGGTCTCGCCTCCCGCGTCACGGTTCGTCACCCTCGTAAACTGCTTTCAACCCCCGCTGCTGCCGACGCACCTGCTGGTGACAAGGACGCGTCTAGTTTGATTGACACAGATGGTTTGGGTCCCCGTCGCAAGGATATGTTCCGAGGACTCGTTGTCTCCTACGTCGTTGAGGCTCCGTTCAAGACAATCTACGACATCGAGGACACAGACTCCATGTTGAGCTTCTTCGCTCGCGATCCTACTGTCACCCAGGAAGGAAGCGAAGCTTTCAACGAGCACGCTCGTTTGACTGCGCTTCGCGCCAGCCATGCTCGCAAGCTCCTTGAGGACCTCGACTTGGGCTATGCTGTCGCACCGGGCACTGGAGATGGTGGCGACGTCGACTTTGCAAGCCCAGAGTCGTTGGCCAAGGATGTTGCGCCTGACACCGACTTCACGCTGCTCTCTCAATCTGTTGTGTACATGTTTGCAGGCCTTAGCAAAGGCCGCAACCTCATCTGGCGCTCCCTCCTCTTGCTCGGTCAGCCTTTCGCTTATCGTCTTCTTGGCGCGATTCTCGAAAAGATCGAGCTGTTTGCATTCCCTGCTACGCCCTCCGATGCAGACGAAATGCTTGCAAACGTCGTCCACAACGCTCTTGTGAATGCTCCACGTGGTGTTTTTGTTCGTTCAATGAACCAGATCCTCACTCTCGGCCGACCCATGGCCACCGAGTTCTCTCGAGGCACCGATCCACTTGCGGGATCTTCAGCAGCGTATGTTAACGGCGTGCGTGTCCGTACTGCGGATGATTTGATTCATCTCTTCCGCTCTCAGCTTGGTTGCGCTGTTCTTCGTGCTATTTTGGCACGTGGTAACACGCTTAAGCTCCGACACCAATCACTTCAGGCACAGCTTGCGGCCGCCCATGCTGAGCTGTCTGCGGCATTGAACCAACGCGACTATGTTGTTTCTGTCCTTTCAAACACAACTGCCGAGGCACAGAAGCTCTTGTCGAGTGTTGAGCAAGCCGGAGTCAGGTACGTTCGCGACATTGAGAAACTCGCGGAGCACGAGCGACTGATCGTTGCAAAGTGTGCAGAGACCCAGGACTACTCTATTCTCGAAACATACGAAACTGAGGCTGCAAGTTCCGCGGCTGCATCAATCGCCCAAGATGTCGCCTCTGCAACAGGTACAACCGCAGCCGATCGACTGCGTGAGGCCACGCAGCGCCAGAAGGATAAGGCTGCCGCAAGCGCAACTTCGCAACCCAAACTTTCTGAGGCGGCCTTGGAGCTTTTGCGAGTTCTCCGAGAGGCTTCCGCAAATAAGGCAGAGGCGCTTCGTCTTGCTGAGGCTGCACAGCGCGCTGCAGCTCACAAATCGCAGCTTGACGCCACTCTTACTCAACAGGGTAACGCGGCACTCGAAACAGAGAGCAGCGAGAAGTTGGCGTTCGAGGAGATCAACGAATGGCTCGTATGCCTTCCTGTCCTCTTGATTGTTCTCTCAGGCAAGGTCGAAAAGCTATTTGTTGATCTTCCCTGCGTCGCAGGATCACGTGAGTGGGATGAGTACTGGAGCAAGGCCCAGGCCATCTACAACACTGGCGGCGAACCCGAGAAGAAGGACTATGACGATGACAACGAGGACGAAACCAACGCTGAGAAGGCTGGCGAGGCTAAGGAAGAAGCCACCACTGATGCTGATGAAGAGAATGTTGGAGATGACACCACCACTATCACCGAGGCGACTACCGAGGCCGGTGAGGGTGAGGCTCCAGCGGCCCAGAAGCCTGCACCTCGTACCGTGAGTGCAGTTCTGGCAGAGGCAAAGGAGAAGCGCGCCCAGGCACACGCCCAGGCCAAGCTTCCTCCCTTGCAAATCTCTGTTGCCCCCTCTGAAACCGCGTCATTGCTTGCTTCTATGCCTGTTGTGGATTCAACTGGTCTCGCGCTTACCACGCTTTCTGCCGCCGCAATCAACCGACTACGCCAGAGTGCTACTGCTACTGAGGCCGATTTCGCAAACGCGTTGGCAGTAGCAACTTCTCCTACCGGTACCGCGCATCCTATGCACAAGATCGCGCGCAAGTCGCTGACAAGTGTCGAGCGCATGTGGCAACTCCTCGCAGAGCTGGTTGCTCATCTTGCACCCGAAGACGCAACCTCCCTGGCGACTGAGGCCCGCAATATGCTCCGAGTTGAGTTGAATCGTTACGCTCGCATTGCGCTTTCTCGCATTGGTCGTTCACGCAGCTTCCGCCCGCCACGTCCCCTTCCAAGCCACCTCATCCAACTCGTCAACCTCGCATTCGAGAGCGAGTTCACGGCTGAGCGCGATGCGGCACGTGCTAAACAGGCCGAAGGTACTGCAGCTCCTGACCAGTTCGACCCTGTACTCTTAAATGCGCCAAACTTCTTGCGTTACTTCAACGACAAGCTCGCCAACGTTGCCCACCTCTACATTGAAGCAAACAACCTGAGCTTCGCCGGTGCATTGAGGCGTCGTGGTCATGCTGGTGCACAAGGCGGTCGCCGCAACATTTCGCATCCACCCTTGCCACACCACCCACCTCATCGCCATGGGCTACCGTTCCCCCCTCAGGGCGCCCCTGGCATGCCTCCCATGCCACACCCACCACCATTCGGTATGCACATGCATCCTTCACGACCCGGAATGCCTCCGATGATGCCTCCTGGTATGCCAATGCCACCGCGTCCAGGTATGCCCATGCCATCCGGTCCTGGCATGCCTCACATGCTGCCACCCCCAGGCCACTTCCCAGGTATGCCGCCCATGCCACCGCACCCTGGTATGATGCCCCCACCGGGAATGCCTATGCCACCCGGCCCAGGAGTGCCAATGATTCCCCCACCTGGGCCCATGGGCATGCCACCTATGCCTGGAATGCCATTCCCGCCAGGACCAATGGGTCCACGAGGACCACGATGGGGAGGCCCACAGGCCCCTCAGCAGCAGCAGCAGCAGCAGCAGCAGCAGCAGCAGCAGCAGCAACAACAACAACAACAACAACAACAACAACAACAACAACAACAACAACAACAACAACAACAACAACAACAACAACAACAAC
>Ga0180217_1000415_pt1 | contig 71776 bp, 38 predicted proteins | sample eDN3rd37CBELigOP_FD_128521 | JGI IMG/M metagenome (GOLD analysis project Ga0180217, IMG submission 128521) | Enriched Organic Plus compost microbial communities from Emeryville, California, USA - eDNA 3rd pass 37_C BE-Lig OP (version 2) (version 2) ...
GATGATGATGATGATGATGATGATGATGATGATGATGATGATGATGATGATGATGATGATGATGATGATGATGATGATGATGATGATGATGATGATGATGATGATGATGATGATGATGGTGATAATGACAATAATGATAGAGCGTAAGTAAACGCAACTCAAATCGTTGGCATGGGTGGTATTTCGGGGGATGGTATTTGAGTTTGGAGAAGTGCGTATAAACTCACTCTGCAACAGGCTTTGCAGCGTCGAATTGACGTACGAAATCGTATCTTCCGGATCCACGGAACATTTTAGTGAAGCAGGGTTTGCAGAAGACCTTGCCATCCATCTTGGCTATTGTCAGCGGAGTCAAAACCTGCCCACATCTGAGGCAGGTAAAGCATCGTTGGTGGTAGACAAGGCCGTCGCATGAAAGCTTTTCCATAGGATAGACCGTCTTTTCACAGCGTGCGCAGCGATTGCTACCAGTACTTACTGAGCCGTTTCGGCTGTGCCCGGCGGTGCTTGCAGAGTCGGCTCGGGTGTGAGCGCTGGCAGCCGATGCTGGTGCAGGTACGCTGGACTGAGCAGGAGTAGCTGCAGGAGCAGGAGTAGCTGGTGCTGTTGTGGGTGCAGGTTCAGGTGTAGGAGACGCCGCCGCGGGCTCTGAAGCAGGCTCAGTAGATGCGGTTGCGGAGTCCTTCGTGGCCGTACTTTCAGTGGGAGTTGAGCTCTCTTCAGGCGTGGGAGAGGTGCTTGCTTCGTTCTTGCTTGGCTCAGCCGCAGGTTCTGCCGCGGACTCTACCGCCTGAGCAGCATCAGCCGCAGCTAAGGCATCAGTGTCGGTCTGCTTGGTTTCCTGAGCGGTACTTTCAGTCGCTGCGGTAGATGTGGCCCCCGAGGGCTTAGTATCTGCGTTGGGTGATACTGTCGGTTGTTCTGCGGCTGCTGCAGGTGCAGGTGCTTGCGGGGCAGCCTTTCCGGATCGCTCCGCTTCATATTGAGTCACCAAGATGGCAGCGTTCTCACTCAGCTTGTCATACCTTCCACTCATCTTGAACGCCTTATCGTGGCACACCTTGCAAAAAGCTTCATCGCCAATCTTGGCTGCAGTGGTTGGGGACAGGCTTACCAAACAGGCCTTACATTGAAAGCACCAGTTGTGGTAGGCCTTACCTCCGAAGACCTTTTGCTCGTTGATGAAAGCAGTCTTGTTACAACGAAAGCAAGGTGCCGACATTAGGGAGATGCTGTGTTCGGTGAACCACTGGGAAGCTAGGAATAAACAGGAAGGGGGAAACCTTAGTCAAGTGTAAAGCTCACGCGGAGTCTCCAGGCGAAGCAGAGATGTAACCTAACTTTGACCGCGTCAACAGGCAATTGCACCGCTGGCGCTGGCGAGCTATAGCTGGACAGTCAAACATATAATCAAGTGTCAGATGAGCAATCATGTACACCTCAGTTACATCTAGTGGCGGTTCGTCAGGTTTACGCAAGCCGGCGACAATAGCTGCAGCAGCAACATGAGGCTTGAGCGCTCTCTCGCTTTCTTGGGGACCCAGGAGAGCGCAGAGCAAGTACGGCGACTTGCGACATAATACCACAATCTGACAATGGCTCTCATTCCATCCGATCCTTCGTACACGGTAGCCCCACAGGCCTTCCTGAGGACGAGTTCAAACGTGGATGTGTGCATGGCATGTTTTTACGCACAACTGAGATCAACATGAAACTTGAAGTGGGCACCAGGCGACCTAAAATTCACTCAAGATAACGCCTTGAACGTTTTTCTGCATACACCAAGCACCGCTCGTGCAATACACTCTTGCACGCGTCGTGGTGCTCGTCACTTTCAAAATATCTCTCGCAAAATTTGCGCGCGCGCAAAAATTGGCAGCAACCGATGTCCCACTGTCGTTCTACGATCCACAGCAAATCCAGGCCTGGACGGATAGCGAATGAGCGCTCAGAGAGAGAAAGGATTAGGGTCGGATTTGCCGCGATTGCGCGTCGCAAGGTCAAATCTGCATCATGGTACGTTCTAGTAAGCTTGCAGGGATCACGCGGAATATGCTATGCTGCTCAAGATCCCTGAACTTCCTCCCGCATTCGAGTATTTGGACGAGATTTTTGGACTCAGCGTGAAATGGCGAAGGATATGTAGGGTCTAGGTGAGTATTTGACTAATCCCATTGCATCTATGCCTGGCACGTGATGTTTAGAGCATTATGGACGAGTGGAACCGCACCCAGGCGGAGGCCTTGGAGAAGAAGGCCTACTCACAAAACCGGGGCGCAGGCTATTCAGCCCAGTCGATGTACACGGATCATTACGCGCAACCAGCAGCGCAGGACGATGAGAGCAGACCCATCTTTGAAATCGAAGCACTAGACTGGAACCCTAACTTGCAGCAGGGCTCCATTGTCACTGCCGATGTCGGAAAGAACGTGCTCGCTATTGGTACCAGCAATGGATATGTTATTCGCTGGAACATCGACACGACTGCGTTTCAAGAGTCGGTCATTATGCGCAAGGGCGACGAACGCATTCACAGGGTGTTCATTGATCCCATGGGTATTCACATCCTCGTTAGCATGACAAATGGCACGATCTTCTACGTCGGCGAGAAACGCGATCCAAAGGATCGTCCAGTACAGCTTAGCAAAGCGAAGGGCTTCGTCGTGGAGTCCACTGCATGGTTCGCATATCAGGGTGAGTCAAGAGTGCAGCGCGTGCTTGTTGGCACGACAAAGGGTGCATTCTACGAGATCGCATTCGAAGATGGAAAGGAAAAGCACTGCAAGCGCATCTTTGAGCTGACAAACGATTTGGGAACCTCGCTGGATGAACCCATCGTCGGTATTCGAGTATGTTTGCTTCCACCAGTAGCACCACTAGGGGCAGGTCCCGATCAGTCGGGCCCCTCCTATTTCGTCATGGCTGCAACCCCGCGACGACGCTACCACTTCATCGGTGGCCCGACCATCGAGGAGCTCTTCGCAAGTTACGATGCACGAAATACGCATCTCAACTTCCAGGAACTGCCCGGTTCTCCTTCGGCATCTGAGCTGCGTTTTTACGTCCCCCCATCAGCTTTCCACTCGACTCCGCAGGAGATTTCACCACTCCCTGAGAGGTTTGCTTGGTTAACAGGTGCAGGAGTATTCACAGGCGAGTTCTATTTTGCTGAAGGGGCTTTGCGCTCAATAACAGCGCGCGATGCAGCAGGTGCTGGTGAGCAGATCATTAGGTTTGGAGAGCTTCAAGACATCCCCGCCTATTATGACAATGAAGTCGACCCATCGGCTATGTCAAACACATCATCCGCCCTCAAGTCCTATGGTATTGGAGTCGATGACGATCGACGCGCGCGACTCGTTCCATTATCGATCGCACTTACGGAGTTTCACACAATTATCCTCTTTAAGAACCGTATCGTGGCAATCAATCGGGTGAACAAGGAGGTCGTATTCCACCGCTTGCTTCCCAAGGAAGCGGGCACACTTCGGCACTTGTGCGTCAGTGAGCGCTCGCAGACCCTTTTCGCATTCTCCGATCGTCATATTTATGAGATTGATATTAGCAACGAATCCCGTGATGCCTGGTCTATTTACCTGGCACAGCAAGAGTTTGACAAGGCTTACAAATACTGTAAGGCAGAGCGTCAGCGTGAGCTTGTCCTAGAGTCTCAAGCGGATCATCTATTTGATCATGGCATGTACCTAGAGGCCGCGGATCTCTACGCACGTACCAAGAGACCCTTTGAGGAAATTGCATTGAAGCTGGTTGCAGCTCGTTCACCTGGTGTTTTAATTGGCCCGGCTGCTGGTGCCCCAGTTGCAAAAGGCAACCCATATTATGGAGCGGAAACACCTTCTCTACAACGTATCGCTGCTGCGACCGCAACACCGCTTTCGCTTCTGCGTTTGGCCACTGCACGCAATACGGGTGCGAAGGCAGCAGACACGATTGATGTCGAAGCTGAGGCAATCGAGAGTGTAACACAAGGTTCCAGAGCGGCCCTGAAGAAGTACCTGGAAGCGAAGCTAGCTCAGGTCCCAAGGGAACTCTCGACGCAGACGACCTTGCTTTGCACATGGTTGGTCGAAGTCTACCTTGATTGTATCACGACCTTAACAGACTCGCTTCGAAAGCTATCGTTGCGCCGCCGACCTACGACATCTCCCATCGCCACTGCGTTGATGGCAGCTGCCGCCGCAGCTGCAGCAGCACAGGTTTCCGATACCGAAGCTGGATCGGATGCTGCCCGAACTGCGTTTGCCTCAGGGCTTGAGCAAGCCGAGGAAAGTCTCAGCGGATTGGGTTTGAGCCAAAGCTCTAGTAGCAATGATGCTGAGGCCGAAAAGCGACGTGAGCGATTGCGGGAGCGTGCATCTACGGCATTAGAAAGCGAACTCGATAAATTTAAGGATTTCTTGGAACGAAAAGCGGCACACCTCCCTACTCGTGTCACCCTTGAACTCATTGCGGCACAAGGTCGAACAGAAGAGCTACTGTTCTTTGCAGCCATCAAAGACGATGTTGATTATGTAATTCGTCACCATGTTGTTCGCGAAGACTTTGACGCTGCAGTGAAGACTTTGGATAGCATTGATCTGAAGGCACAACCTCACTTGGCAGAGCTGTTCTACATCCACGCACCCGATCTCATTTGCGCACGTCCAAAGGAGACTGTGGATGTCCTGATCTCCCGAACGACCCTAAATCCTGTGGAATTACTCCCAGCTATTGTACGTTGCACCGCACTTTCTCAGTTGCCACCTGGTGTTACAAATGTGAGGAAAGTTTCAGGTGGTGACCAGACCTCAGCCGCTGCAAATGGCGCCTCGAGCAAATCATCGAAACGGAGCGAAGGACGCAAGGGTGCGCAGGCGTCGACGGCCGAGTGTGAGGTACATGCAGTACGTTTCCTCATGCATGTCGTTCACGAAGGTCACTCTGACCAGAGGCTGCACAATATGCTTATTGCTCTGCTGGCACGTCATTCTCGAGAGGAGCCCTTACTGCGATTCCTTGAGGAGACCAAGGACAGTCCTAAGTACGATCCGCAGTACGCCCTTCGAGTTTGCCAGCAAGAGGGTCCTGCCCGCCGCAAGGCCTGCGTTGCGCTCTATCGAATGCAGGGCATGTATCTTGAGGCCGTCGAACTCGCACTTCACGAGTCGAATCCTTCTTTGGCACGAAGTGTCTTGCTCGAAGCGCAGAGCCACCTCACGCAGACTCCAGAAACACTGAAGCAATTATGGATGCGATTCGTGCGCAAGGTCGTGGAGAACGGAGACGTCGCTGCAGCGCTTGCGGTGCTGCGAGATGACGCTGCGTGCATCCTTCGTCTAGAGGATGTTCTACAGTGCTTGCCTGATTTCGTCCAGATCAAGGCATTTAAGAGCGAAATCCTCCGCAGTCTTCAGGGTTTCCAAACCACCATCACGAACCTGAAGGCGGAAATGGATCGCTTGACAGCATCTGCTGAGCGCATCCGCGATGCAATTCATCAGATTCAATCGCGGCATAGTATCGTTCGGCAGAATCAGAAGTGTGATGCCTGCAGTCAACCCGTCATTATGCGACAGTTCCTGGCATTCGCTTGCAGCCATGTCTTCCATGCTGACTGCTGCTACACGATTGCCCAGTATTACTTGGCGTCGAACCCTGTGCGTAAGCAAAGTGCGTTCCGTCGACTGATTGAAGACAGCGAGGATGCCACGATTCACAACCTGAATGTTCACAACCTGAATGTTCACAACCTGACCAAGGCACAGGAAGCTATGCTCATTGAAACATTCTCGCAGAGTCAATGCCCATTGTGCTCGGAGGTCATGATCGACTCTGTTCAGGAGCCGTTTATCTCTCTTGAAGAAAAGGAAGAGATCGAGTCATGGGCGATCTAAAGTTGGAACACACATCCAGAAATTCAACAAATACACTACGACTTAGACGACTTAGACCCTGTTGTTTTACCTTTCCCTTGAGAAGGGTTTACAAGTACAGTGCCCTCGAACAATTCTATGTCTCTTTTCAAGCCTCGTATCGAGCACGACGCAGTAGCGTCGAGTGTTTACGAATGACCCGAGTAAGGGATCTGGACCTGTAACTAACGCTTTTTATATAACCACATCCGGCTAAAACGCTTTTTTATCGTCACTTCTGCACTTTGCTTGGACCGCGAAATCGACGTACTGAGAGGTGCCCTCACAGATTAGACGGCATAGAACGATACTAGAGCCAAGTTTTGCTCCTGTAAACTATGTCAGAACAGGAAGACCCGCTGGAAGGCTGCCCTGTACCGAGCTTTTCCGTTCTCACTCCAACTAAGTATGGTGTCATCTACAAAGAAGGCCACAACTTCAGGACATGGAAGGTATGTACGCGAAATTTGAACCGTATCACGGCTATTTGGTCTAGCTTTTAATCATTTATTGATGCTTACGCTCCTTATACCCTTCTCCCGCGTGACAAACAGAAACGACTCTGTGCTATTGAAGGGCAATACCTTTTTTACTATGCCAAGGACACGGACGAGATCCCGAAGGGGGTTATCTTCCTGGGTGGTTGCTCTGTACGTACACCTGCGTATATCCAGCGCGGATTGCAACCTTGCTTCTGTATGCTTCTGACTGGCTCCTGACTGGTTCCCAGACGGGAGAGGGTGTGAGCGATTCAGCGATTCTGTTGGACTGTATTGAGGGCGATGACGAACTTTGGCTGACGTCGAGTACTTTTCTGTATGTGGTGCGATCCTGTGTACGCGCTTCTTTCCTCCGTATTACCGCTGTATAGGTCCAAGAAGAACCCCAAATATCGAAAGAACGGAAGGCCTATTGCTTTAGCCTGGTCGCCCCGAAGAGCTGGAATGTCATCAGCCGAACCGCTTTCACGAATCGATGCTACTTGTTCAGTGTTCACTCTTTCGCCGAGATGAACGAGTGGCTGGCACTTCTGAGCTCGGCAGCCACAAACAAGCCTCGAATGTCCGACCTGAGTATCCTATAGTATCGGCAGTCACAGTCGATGCACCGAACATTGGCTCGATCGTGAGCTTCCTCAATGGTTGTCGTATCACATCGATATCTTGTTCTGTATTTAGTATACGTTTACTACGTTAAAAGGGTATTTCCTTATGTACATATTGAGCGTGCCCGATTCATCAAAATGAAATACACTGAGACCGGAGGATTGAAGAGATGCTAATCTAACGTTGGTTGATTAAGAGGATTGACTAACAGGTTCCGATGCAGCTACAGCCAAGGGACTCCCTCCAGCATTGGGTTCTAGCCGCTCAGGAGATCTCTCGACTGCTTCGGCGATTGGACTAGGTGTTGGCTCAGGGGGTCTTGCCGGTGGAGTCCGCCTTGACGATCTTCCTGCTTGTTCGAATGGCTGCCGACACAGCGGACACTTTCCTCCTCTAAAGCGGTGGAGTTCGAACAAGCAGTGTTCGTGAAGCAGGTGCCCACAGGGCAAGATCTTAGCTGTCTCCATCGTTTCCAAGCAAATGGGGCAGACGTCGCCGCTTCGAATCCGTGGGTGATCCGGCCCAGCGTCGGCAAACCTTGTGATTACGCTGGCTATCATTGAAAGCTGGTTAGCATGCTTTCGTGAGAGGAGTGCACGAACAATAACAGCCGCGACGGGGAGAGGTAGAAGTGTGTCGAGTGCCGAGCCTTGCCGAATACCAAAGCTATACAAGTACAGATACATTTGGAGCAAGGCCAAAATACACTCTAACACATCGTTGTACAACAGTATCCTGGTCGAGTTGGCTTGAGCCTTACTAGAGTGCACATTCCAAGCTGCCAAATGAACACGGAAGCCATTTCTCAAGTATTCGTAGTGGACCCGACTGTCGGGTACTCCACTCGCTGCTTGAGTTGCGGCTTGAGTTGCAGCTGCTGCATAGACCAGTGCGGGCCGCATACAACGGAGAATGGTTTGTTTCATAAAATAGAGATCGTGCATACACGTGAATGCAGAGGTAAAGATTGCAACAAAGTCGAGTGATAACATGGCTAATCGAGAATCCGCTCGGATTCCAAACAACCCTGCTGCAAACATGGAGGCACCAAGAATCAAAGGGAACAACAGGAACTTTGGTGAGTTGTAGATACGGTCTGTTGGCTCATCGAAACCGTCATCAGGCATGTACCTTTGAACCAAAGTAGCCAGATTCGGCGCTTGCTCCTGGTCCTGCCGATTCCCGCTGTTTGCGTTGTTACTATTATCTAGCACCTCTGGTAGGTTTGGAATTGATTCGGCTCGAACGGTGAGAGCATCTGTGATTGACCGGTACGTCGACGTAATATAGGTGTGGGCACTGCGTATGACCACACTGATGCCTGTGACTGTGACTGTTTCTACAAGCAAGAACATTGTATCAGCGGCTTTCGTTTGACCATTGATGTCCAATCGAAAGATTAGGTAACCACGGAAAAGCCTAAAATACAGGAATAGATAACAAGGGCACAGGATGGGATCATGCAATGAGTCAGTATGAGACTTGAACTACGTAGCATGGACAGTCGCATTTAGCTTGCGACACATCAGGCAGTGGAATCGGCAGGCGCAGAATAACGTACAGGTAAGCATACGGGATGCGCAATTCATCCCATGCTCGCTTGTTGAAGAGGAAACGGATCGTTGCCTCGACAATAATTGCACAGGTGAGAATGTAAAATACTAGCAGTGTCTGAAGTGCTCCCGGGTTTTGAATGTATAGCACGAAGAAATGTGACAGTGTAATGGGTTCGTTTTTCAACTCCACCCATCTCACGTGCAGTGTATAGAGCACGCAAATCAATGCGAGGCACCATTGAAGCAGTACTGAGCGCATTGATCCGTCGTCCCACCGCCTCGACTCGCAATATATGCGGCTCCTACTCAATGTATATAGTGCTTACGTCAGCGCTTTATCGTTCTCTCAGCTTGTGTCGTGGTCTTAATGAGGATGCCTTCGAAGTGATCCGTAACTCGCCTGATCAGGACGGAGAGAATATGAATCAAGTAGACCAAGCTCGTGCTGTTCTAGGTTTAGGCGCTCACGCCTGTGTCCTCACACCCTAATGCGTACAACCCTCAGAGGATCAGGACTTGGAGTCTCTACTCGAATGGCGGGAAATGTCGCCTTATAGCGAGTGACAGCGTAGGACTGCGCAGTCCGTGCCCCACAACAAGACCTTTGATTGGATCTGAAATGAGGGCGCGATGTCGCTGGCCACGTGCGATGATTGCAATGCGAGTCTTACGAATCAAGCAAAAGTGCTGTGTCAGAGTCATCGCCCCAAATCCGGGCCAGGACGGATGGCGAATCTCCGCCAGCACTCTCTATTCCAGCGGAACACGGACGCGCTCCGGGCACCGTGGAGTGTCGAAGAAACCGCAGAGAGCGAGGTAGGAGCACTGGTCCACACTATCCCGCCATCGAGAGGCGCGAGGTATACTGCATAAGGACAGCAAACACAAGGTTGTTCTTCCCACGATGAGGATAAGCAGCAAGACAGTTCGCTGCGTGGTGGTGCGGAGCCCTCTCTTACAAGCCCATGCATACATACAAGTACGTAAGCTCACGCGTATGCATCCTATGTAGACTAGCCTGCGCCGCGATTGTCAGGAGCTCACATGTGCATTATCCCCGTTGCGCTCGCCCACTTGTAGCACTCTGCACTTAGGCTTGGCATCACACTTCTCGTGTCATTGCTGGTGTTACTAATCGTAGGCAGGTCGTTGTTCTATGAGAGCTTCGCAACCTGCAGACACCTTCCTTATCATCGTGCAAATAACCCAGATGCTACTGGGACGGCTTGGATTCCATTACGCATCCGAAATCTTGTGACGATCGATACGCTTAACTACATCTTGATCGTCTACTCACTGATCCACATTCTGATGCACTTTACACCGTTGCATGACAAACATGATGCGCATGAACACGATGTTGATCATGATGATGATGCGTTTTTCAGCTGGAATGACGCGCCTAATTGGGTTCTGATATCGGTACACCACACCAAAAACTTTCCAGTGTTGACCAGAATCCGTCTTCGTAGATCTAAATCACAGTTCTTGACCTTGGTTGGCATCATCATTCTGGCATTTCCAGTAACGTATCTATTAAGTATTACAGTGGTTCGGTCCCTGAAAGAATTTACCGGCGATCGTGAGTGTTCAACCAAGGCCAATGGTGTCAGTGGTCACGCGTTCCTTACCACCTGGGCACTTTTCTGGTGTTGGTTTCTGCATACGCTTACAACTGCGCATCATGCATTCACAGAACATGATAAATCGTCACGCCAGCGCCTGTCAGCCTTGGCTACTGCTGGTCCGCTTCGGAAGTGTCTCGCCAGGCGAGTCCCGCTTCGCCGAAGAAAACCAGTCGTGGAACTTCTCAACACTTCAATTCTTCGATCGGGAGCGATCAAGCAAGGCGACACACATATTGATTATCAGTACACGGTATTGCTTCATGAGGCACAAACTGATGCCACCAGTCAGCTGAGTCAGAATCAGACACCTCAACGTTATCCAGCCGTCCAAGCGCTTGGTCGACGACTCCTCAACAGTCTTGTACGTTTTTGTAGTATTCTCCACACGACCGTGTGCCCATTCCTTTTCCCTCTGTTCTTCCCGATGGTCGCATTCCAATTACTTATAACCCTGATTTATGGTTATCACAGTATTCAACAAATAGTGCTAGGTGGCCTTGTCGCCCTTCCAGTTGCGCTTACTTCTATACTCTTCGTTAACTCATGGCTCAAAGCGAGATCCAAGGCTGAGCTCATTTGGGCAATCCACATGAGGCCCTTTGAGCAACAGTACATCCTGCACGCGGCCGACGTTGAGTACAAGGGTGCATTCAGTCCCAAGCTTGTGAGCTGTCGAGCTACATCGACTGAAGGACGAGTCGTCAACTTACTTCCTGAGTCACTCAGATTGATGGGTATCTGCCACGGCGATTTACTATTCAATGCTCTTTCTGTAGAGTTTCAAGGAAAATTGACCCGTTGATGTTTCTATTGCAGTAGCGAGGCAAGTACTAATGTCTCGAGAAGAGTTGACGGATGATGGCAACTCCTGGCAGAGCAATCAAACTTCGAGGTATGCATAGTGTTCAATGAACTTAGTCGATAAAGGATTAGCTAAGTTGTGCCAACTTAGTTCAAGTCGAAATTGAATGAACCAAATGGATGAACTATGGAAAGATGGAGTGATATGCGAATGGCAGGCGGGGCAATCGAAGAAGGGCGATAGAAGCAGAAAGAATTGCGGAGAGCAGAGAGCGGAAAGAAGGAAATCGAAGGAGAGAAGCAGCCTAAACTGCTCAATCCGGCAACAACGCTGTTAGTGAATTAGGCAAGGATTGCATGGGCCACGAGGTGACCAATGAATTACTCGGTGACCTTAGCAAGGAGAATCTCAACCGCTATGCAATAAATCATGACCGTAAAGCCGCGATGGCGGTTCGCGCTAAGATCTTGAGCATGGGTTAGGCTGTGAAAACAATGGGGAGCTCGCAAGTGTAACCTAAGGAGACGGCAGCCATGGTAATGGCAGCGAGCTTCGTGTACGGGAGCAAGTCGAACTCACAGGACGTAAATCAATTCAACTGAAAGAGTTTGATGCACAATCGGTGAAGTAGGAACGAAAAGTGCGGTCAGTTGAGTGGAGTCGTTGGTAAAGTGATAAGCATTCAGGAAAATATACTACGCATCGTATGAAGGTAGCGAGTGGAGGCAGCGAGTGAAGGTACGGGAGGGGTAAGATTGAAGTAACTATGTGAGGAGGTGGTGATCAGTAAGTAGATGCGTGCACATTTGGGTGGTTGGTGGGCTAGGTAATGAGTATCCAAATAAGCACACAAGTAAGTCAGAAAGAGGGGGTCAGGGTTTCTCATTCATTCATGCATTTAGGGAAGGCAACGATGAGGGTACGTAAGCGGAAAAAGAAGAGGGGAAGCAATCGTTTGACGGGGCAGTTCATGAGGGCGCATACTACCAGCCGCGAATGCGTCACTGAGGCTCTGGTTCGTTCAGTGAGATTCAGTGTTCTGGAATGAATTAGACTCAATGAGTTAATCAAGTTCGTGTAAAGATTCAATAGATGGCACTAGCGAAGTCCGATAAAGAGGATATTCAGTCAATAGACTTGAGATCGAAGCAACATGACTTTGGTTGGAGTAACGTTGAGGGTCAAAGAATAAGACGGAAGAAGAGACAAATCAACATCGCAGGACTTCAGAGGTGACCAGGATATGGCGAAGGTGGGACTGAGTCTGGTCAGTCAAGTGTTAGAAGTATACAGCGATGACGGTCGTATTATCGTGTGTGCGTTTTCTGTCATGAATCTCAAGGGCGAGCTGGACCAGCGCTTCGGTCGGAGTTTGGGGTCTAGTTCGACTCCACTGCTTGTCTAGTTCAGCCGCCTCAGCAAGCGACGCAGGAGTGCCTTCTTTTTCCAGGCTGAATATGCGGGCTTGATGAGCTGCGAGGGCATCAGAATATGTTACCATGTGCTGCATAATGCCATTGACCGCATCAGTTGGAGACACGACATCCCAAATGCCGTCGGATCCGAGGATCAGACATGGGAAGTGCTCACCTGGCAAGTTTGCACTCCCCTCAACTGAGACCTTTTGGAGCGCAGGGGAGTCGTGCAGTGCAATGTCAATAATCTTAATGTCTGGCACCGACGACAACCCAAAGGGCTTGAGATCTTTTCCGCCAAAGGCACGTGAGTAATTAAGTTGCATAGCTTGCTTTCGTTGATAGAAATCACCACCACGAATAAATGGCTTATTCATGTGAAGGTATACGAGTGAGCCACCAGCCGCCTCAATGCGGCGGAGCTCTTGTTCTTGGTCAGGTCGATGAGGGTGTGTCAAGTAGAAACCTGCATATCTCGGTGATGCAGATCGATTCGGGAGACCCACAACAGCATGTGAATCAGCGATGTGCGCAACATATAGCGTACGAGATGGAAGATGCAAGAAGCATGTAACAGCTGTGCATGCGGTGTAGTGATATTCATGCTCGGCACAGTAAGCGATCAGTTCTTTATCAACGCGGGCATACAGTTCTTTGATTGCATTTACCATCAGATCGCGATTGGCACGGTCCGCTCGTTGAGCCTTGGAAAGGCGTGCAAATTTCAGGAAGCTTGGACAACTGTACAGGACTCGAATAACATTACTATGAACCCACTCCGATGCGTGGGCCTCGACGGTACCATCAAATACACCAAAGAACGCGAGCTCACCATTGAGCAATCTAGGGGCGATTGTGAAGCGATCTTCTTGGTTCTTTCGACGGCCAATGTGTGTCGAGGCACAGACTGTAAAACCATCGAAAGAAGAGGGCAAGATAGGCTTTGTGATGATCATTTGGCTCTTCCAATCCAAGTCCTCATCAGGAATAGCCCCCATACCGTCGTAGTCAGCGCTTGAAACGCTTGCTCCAGCCTCAGGATTACTTGAGGGATCAGAAGCGACTGCTGCCGCGGTTGCTCCTGCTGCCGTAGTGGCTGCAGTAGCCGCTGAAGCAGGCGGAGAGGGCCCTTGAGCAGAATCAATTCCATTTGGTTCGCCTGTAGTTTTGGTGTTTGCCGTTCCGTGTGCCGGATCATTCAGCGTATCACCCTTGCTAGGGTTATTTGCTACATTTGATAGCCCTTGTGAAGCGGGGCTCTTGGATCCTTCTCCTGTAATCAGGGAGACGTTACCGAGGTTCGGTTCATTTTGCTCGCCCGGCGATGGTATCGGAATTGGGGAAACTGACTTGAGGTGAGTAGCCTCCTTGGCTTCCGTTGCTCTGTCTTGTATCGGCGCAACTGTATGCCCCGAAGCGACAGACTGACTCATTTTGGCTATACAGGTCGGCAACGAGGCCGTTGGGAACTGTTTAGGAGTCGGTGAGTGTCCATTGAGCACCACGCATCGGTATGCTGTGGGGATTAACACACGAGCGGACTAAGCACGCGGCCAGACGTTGCCTCCACAACTCAAATTCATCCGCTTCAGATCTTCAGTGAACTCAGCGCGTGTCACCTCAAAGGGAATTGTTCGAGTAGTGCCGATGAGAGAGCCCTGTTGAATGCTCAGGCCATGCGGGGTGGAGTACGCGTAGGGCAGCCAGGCAAGCCATGTCGCATCACATCAACACTTGTACAGAGTACTTGGCCACATCACCTCCACGATATCCCGAAGAGATTGGACCTTCGTTCACTCACAAGTGTGGAGGCCACCCATCTTTCGATAACATGGGCGGATCTGGGGCAGCTCAGCACCCACGAGGCCCGTGTATGCGTCTTGGCAAGGACATCCGTGCGCATTGTGGCGCCGCCGAGCGCAGGCCACGGCGCGATGCACATGAAAAGGCGCTTGGTGTACGAGCCGTTGGACTTCAAACGCCTCCACTTCAAGTTGTCCAGAGCGGTTCTTCGGATGGATGCACACGGACGTTGGATCGTCTGGTACGATGGTATGCATGATAATTCTACTCGGAGTCATTTGCTATGACTTAAGGTATGCAACACACCATATCAAGGCACAGAAGTGTGCGCAAACGGGGTCCTAATGGAGAATTCAGACTCAAGTCACAGCCTTCACACATGACTTTGTGATACTTTCCGAGGAGTTAGGTGAGTTAGAAGACTATGAAACAGATTTTAACTCGTATTAGCTCTCCAATTAGGGTATTTTCTTTCAGCTTGGCGCGCGGAACACACGGAAATGGCGCGCTCAAAATCCTGCACATCAAGTCATGTTTCCAGCCATAACTCGCTTGGTTTCAAAACTTGGGCACACTAGGGCGAGGGGTGCGACTCGACCCTGGGGTTGGGCACACGACACACATGTCGAACACGTCATGCGTGGCGGACTGATGCATGAATACACACACGATATGCACTTTTCGTATTACTATACCCAGTCTTGAGAATACTAGGCGCTAGATATACCAATGGAGAAGGGGAGGATTTCCAGAATCAAGATCGTGTGGAAACCATCGTTTTGTTTGTAATCAGTGGTTCTTGTGTATTATGAAGGTTTAGGCCTCCATCAGCATGCACGGGTGGCTGTTTGACCGACAGTGCGATGAATTGAGCTATACAATGTGCCTTGGCATCTGATGGGATGATAATCAAATGAAGGAATCCTGGGGGTCGAACTAGGTAGCAAATGACGCCAGAAGGGCAGTCAACCGTTTCATGAGAGGATTTCCTGGATGACTTGTTGGAACTACCAACGGTTGCGAGTAGTTAACGATCTAATGCAGCGCATAATCTAGTGCAGCACATAGTGTACACGAACAGGTAATCAGCTACGATCCAAGTGTGCGCTGTCGAAGCCAATCGAAGAGGGCAAACTAAAATCAATACGGAGAGTGGGTGAAGGGCGACTCAGATACGATGAAGCCGCACCATGAATGCCAAGCAGGGGTCATTGGTCAATCACCTCTGCAAGGCTTGGGTTTGATTCGTCCTCTGTTCGAGCGCTTCACAGAACCTTAGTCGCGTGGCAATAAGGCCCAAGGTGCGAGCGTCTGAACGCGATTCAGCACTTCGATCGCGTTCTTCACAACGCGCCACAACCTCAGCTTCATGTTGCTGCTTCGCTCGGATGATACGCTCCTTTCGTTCGTTTCGCATGGCTCTATCCTCGGCTTGCATCTCTGCAATCGCCTGTTCGCGTGGCTTGTAGCGCTCTTTTTCATCTGCAACATCCATATGTCCGCCTGTGACGGACTTGATTTGGCCGGCCTTAGCATACGGCAGAGCGGTTGCAGACGGATCTAAGCCAGGAGTGACTACCCGTGCGGTGTTCAGGCGACCGACGTAGGTCAAGCCAAAGCGAGTAGCAGGAGGCGGAGGCTGCCACACTGCTTCAGACTGCTCGCGAATCTTGGCTTCTGATTCGGTCTCAAATGCTTTACGCTGGGCTACATCCTTGGAGCTACGATTTGATTCCAATGCTATACGGTACTTAGCACCAGGATCAATTTCATGTCGCTGTCGCTCAAATTGCTCCGCAACTGTCAGGGACCGCTCGTTTGCTTCTGCAGCCTTGGCTCGGCTGAGGCTACTTCGAGACTCAGGCAGTGCATCACGACTTAGGATATCGTTGACACTGACATAGCCCTTCTTCTCAGGATCGAGCGCTGCGCAGAGCTTCGCTAACTCTCCTTCAGCCAATTTGATGTTGAGTAAACTCAACGCGTCTTCAACTTGCTTATAACTGGTTCGGAGACCAATGCCTAAAGCAGCGGCCTCGCTAGCACGTCGCTGACGGAGATGATCCTGCAACAGAGCGAGGGCGTCCTCATGCTTGTGGCAGATCGCCTTGCTCATGTCGAGTTGCTTCGCCTGGCTCTGCAAGGGAGCCATCAGTGCAGCATATTTCGTGATGTGTGGGACGTAGCCAGCGTCACATCGCAGCCGGGATACTAAGTGGTTGTACTCTAACGGTTTTGCAATCCCATCGGTGTGTCCCTGTTCCTCAGTTGTGTTCACAGGCTTCTGACTAAAGAACATGGATGTAAGCATACGCGTTTGCTTGCGAGTCAGTCCCCAGCCCAGCTTCGAGATTGCCTGCATAAACTCAGGCAATGTCATAGTAACGGGGACACTATCGCAGGTTGCTGGTGGTGGGATCGATTGAAACCACGAACGTGTGTTCAGACTCCCAAGCTCCTTTGCCAGAAGCGCCGTTGCTCGACGCACTGCTGCTAAATCTTCCTCGGTGGGATCATCGCTCGTCGCGTCGTTCCGCTTGGCTTGTTCTCCCTGTGGCCACCATGCAGGTATATTGCACGTGTGGGCGTTTTGTGCGTTACCGGATGCCTGCAGCGAGAGACTGGTTGGGGGACACCAGGGCATATCGACAATTTTTCGGAGAGTCCTTGGGCGCTGTGGCTGGAACTGGGGTTGTGGTAGCTCTAAGGGTGTGACCCTATTCTGGATCTCAGTGATCTCAGTGGAATCACTTCCTTCTTTAGTCGCGTCAGAATCTGATGCAGCTGTGTCGTTGGATTCACCTGACCCATCAAGTTGCTGCTTGGTTGGGTTGGACGCCCTCCGCTCCCGAATGAAGGTCTGCCAGTCCCTGGCGTCATTCACACCTACTAACAAAGGATTGTTTAGGGCGCCTCGCGGATCACGCTGTGCATTAGGAGAGCCAGCCTGAGGCACTATTGCAGCGAGACGACGCGCTGCAACCCAGGGTCGCTCACGATTTGTCTTGCCGCATATGATGCGACGTTTTCCTAGCGCCTTACTGGCAGCACTTGCAGCGGAGGTTGAGCTGTTCGTGTACGTGTAGGAGTGGGTATGCGAAAACGCAGGACCAGACAGCGTGACTCTGTTTGCCAGGGCGTGAGTCTGATTAATTTGATTCGCAAGGCTTGGGCTGGACGTCCCAGTAAGTGTCGGGGCATCAGGAAGCGTGAGTGTTGGCTTCTGAGTGCGATGTGGTCCAGGGAACATTTGCGTTGTTTTCTCGAGACGAAGCTGGCCCGCAGTAACCGCCGGGTGAGGCGCAGTACTGGGCTTCGACCTTACTTTCGAGCCCTCGAGCGCATTGGCTCCGGACCTCAGCGTCGCTGCGAACGTCTTGGAATATTCAAAGTCCATCTTGTTCTGCCGAAAAGTGGACTTGGCGCTTTGGAACGCCTTGTTAGAGGAGTAAAGTGGAGGCTCCTGGATTACAACCTAGATATGACACCTAGGGTCCGACTTTGACTTGACAGTAGTGGTCTGATACCCTTCCACGCCGTTGGTCACTGCGGCCGAGACAAACTCAGGTTTCAACCGTTTCTCGTTTCCTGTGGGCGTTCCAAAAGTATTGTCTACCAGGCGGAGCCTTGGAGCATGCGACTTCGTACGTTGGCAGGAATATGTTATGAGGAACTGTCTTGCGGCTACGCGAACGATTCAGCACAACACTGCCTCCAGGCCGAGAAAACAGACTAGTAACGAACGTGCAGTTGAAAGGTTTCGCACGTTTCCTTGGACATTCTCGGATTCGGGGGTGCCGGAATACCGCACAGCTCATCCCCATCCACCTGCGAAAGCCCGAATTTTGAGCTCATCTGGTTTCCACTTGGCACGCTGAGTTCGTGGCAGATCGGGCTCGGAGACGCATATCCAGCACGGATTAGCCATCCACGATAATGCCTAATCATGTGCGACGTCGAGTCCAATCATGCGAGATCCACCCTGCGCGAGATCTGACCATTCGAGAACATGGTGAAAGATTCTGTCAGGTACACTTGATGCTGGATCTTCACAGTCTGCACATGGGTGTGCGGGTGGAGCATATGGACGAACTCAGGGTCGCGTGCTAACCCATGTGGATCTTACATCGTGGCCGGAGCTTCCCTCCACATTACCCAGCACCCACTTCACCACCTGATTCTGGTGTTGGGCTCCACTCACTAGTGGATGAGTGGGACAGCTGACTTGATTGGTGGTCGGGGTGATCCAAGAATGGCGTGCCCAGTGACGACGATGCAACGAGGTTTGACTTGAATTGGGATAAGAAGCCGAAAAACTGACTTGGATTCTACGCCCATCCTGCCCTATCCTACATTTAGGTTTGCTTTACGTGAGTCAGGTTCTCTGAGGATTGGACCTGAGGCGAACCACACGCGCAATCATACTCCGATCCCTTGCCTAAGCCGAGCAGACAATTCACTTTTCCAGTCCCACCACCTTACGACGCCTCTCAAGCAGTATCGGACAGCGCTGAGGCGACGACAAGTGTAGCTACAACGGATTGCTCAAGAACACTCGCTTCGGCTCAGATCAGAGAGATACAATCTACTTGAAGCATTGTCAAGCTAGAGCTTGGTATACACATCTGCTCATGTCAGGAACAAGTAAGGTGCGTTTGTGCTCAAAGCATAAGGGTGCACATATCGATTATTATGTTGTCGCATATCTCCAAGTCGTTCTTGGCATGCAGACTCATCAGTTCGTACATTTCCCCATCAACTCTGCTCCACGCCTATAGCCTCCGCGAGTGAAGCCCCAACGAATATCGCCGAATCCTTTATACCGGGCTTGCTACAACACACCCGTTCGAGCTATCGTTCCGAGACGAAATATGATCTTTGCTCGAAGTTCGGATATGGTCCACGACGCCATCCAAACTCTCTTCGAGTCCCGAGTGTTGGCCTTGCCAGTGTTTAACGAAGATGACCAGTGCATTGGAGCCATCGACCTTCTGACAGTGCTACAGTATCCACTCAGGATGGGAATGATCTCAGGGGAGGACGATGTTAAAAACAACGCCGCATATGTCAGCGCAATGTGGGATGCCGTGCGCGAGCTCCCCATCGGTGCAGTCCTCGAGTCGGCGCCCAAAACTCTGGTCCCCTTTTACATTGAAAATCCTGTGTCTATGCTGATTGACCTCTTCTCAACGGGTGTCCACCGTGTAGCGTTATTCTCGACGGACAAACGCGTTATTTCCACATGTTCACAATCAGACGTAACTTCGTTTTTGTGCGCGCTGTATCATCAGGCGCTAGCAATCGAGGCTGCATCCGCCGAAAAAGGTGATCAAGAAGTTGGAAGCCCTCTTCCCAATCCTGTGTCAACAACCTCTCCAGCATGGATTGCGGCTGCGGCAGCAGCAGAGTACATGGTACCGAACGATGTTGTTCACGCCTTTACCTCTACTGATGCTGATGCTCTAGGCCTGCTGAAGGCGGTAGATAGCGTGTCCGTCAACGTGCCTGTCTTCGAAGCATTGCGCCGCCTGGCAGAGACCGGACGAAGAGCTCTCGCGGTTGTGGATCATGATGGAAGACTCGTCGCTGACTTCTCAACTTCCGATCTACACAACCTCCCTTCAGCGAACTTCGACTCATTAGCGAGCTCGCTTGGTGTCTGGTTGCAATCTTACTCGCCTGAATCGCTCCGTCCTATATGCACGACTGCAAGCTCAAATATTGGCCAGCTCGTCGACGCCATGGTTGCGAAGCGTCATCACCGATTGTGGGTGTTAGACGACCAGGGAAAGCCTCAATCCGTGATTTCCTTGACCGATATCCTTTCATTATTCGCAACAAGCGATCGTGTTGACGCAAGAACCACAGCGGGGGACTTTGATCTGTCGAGTCTCTGGTCAGGATCCTTGTGATTCCTCCAATCTGATTCTAGTTCATGTCCTGTCTTGAGAGAGCGGAGACCACGAGCCCAAGAAGCTATTTCTTTATGCGACTAGAGAATTACGACTACCTCTGGAGAGAGTGATAGCTTGGGATGAAGCATCCTGGTACTCTTACTATTAGCCCTAATACTCGGCATTACAAACAAGTAAACTCGAGACCAATCAAGCTTTGAACACTATTGCTTGTTCACCAGGGGAAACTACTGGCTAGTTTAATACAGAGATCGGGGGTGGGAATCTACTGACGGAGAGTTTTAAAAGTTAGCTGGTACGTGGAGCTTCACGACATGGCGAGCCCCTGTCGCTGTGGAGGCGGACGAAGCCGTGGTAGGTTCAGAAGGAGAGCTTCTGGACTGTCCTGATACGTCTTGAGTCGAGCTAGAAATCTCCGTGACAGCATTTGGTTCGAGTGCTGTTGATTTCGATTCATTGAAAGCAGATTCAGGAGAGGATTGGGTTTGCTGCGATTGTGCAGGTGAGGGTTGAGTAGTCGATGGAGTTGATGATGCTTGGGGAAGATTAACCACACGAGGGGTTGCACGCAAGGGTTGGATATGGGGCATTGGGTCATGCAGCTTTACCGTGACCTCGAATGGCTTACCCTTCTTCTTCTTGGCGGCTTTATCAAGTTGCTGCCGATTCATGGTGACCGATTCGCCCAAGAATGATGTGAACTGGGTGTGAAGCCAGAACGAGAAGGGCTTGGCCTTGCCACCAAAGAATTTCTTCTTATGGAATTCAACGTAGAAATCTCCCTCAACCGGGATCAATCCAATGGGGATATCGTATACGATGGTGCCATCAGAGTGCTTTGCCAGCTTGCAGTGGCCAGCAGGAACGGGCGCATTGGGGTTCTTCACCGAAGTAATTGGCAAATCCTTGGACGAAAGAATGCATCCGTCGCACTGGACAATAAAGCTGTCGTGAGAAGGTGCATCGGGACCGATCACAATCTTTGTCAAGTACTTGACGTGCCTATCAGGTAGACCAATGGTCAAGTCGTCGTTCGCCAATGCAGCATAAAACGGTGAGTTCCTTGATATCTTCAACTGCTTAACGGGCTGGTTGGGGATTTCAAGTGCGTCCGCGGTCATCGCGCGTTCATCCGCTTTACCCTCCACTGGACTAGTTGACTGCTTGGTGTCGACATCAGTCGGGGACTTTGCCTCGGCCTCTGACTGTAGAGATGAAATTGCACTCCCAGACGGTGAGAAATAAGCTGCTGCTTCGGAGTAGATAGAATTCTCTGGAGGCAGACTGAGACTTGCCTGGGCCTTTGGATTTCTCAGAGAGTTGGCAAGTTGCACAGCATATTCGAACGCAGACATGGGGGGTAGCCTGAATGGAAGTTGAACGCTTGGAAGCAGTGGACTTAGGTCGCTAGCCTTTGGGCATTCAGCAGCTGGACACTGCTGAGTGCTCGTGGCCGCTGCCACACCCGCAGTTCCCTGTGACGTCGCAGCACCAGCTACTGGGTCAACCGGCGAAGCGGCCGCCCCTGTCTCAGGTGAAACAGCTTCACCGGCTGACTTCTCTTCGGACGCTGAAGGTGATGTGGACGTGGCGGCCCCCGAAGTGGCTGGGGCAGAGTTGGCAGCAGTGGTTGCTGCAGCACGCAAAACATCTTCATGCACAGCACGCAACTCGCGGAGTCGATTTCGCGAGATCTTCAAATATGCCTCAAACATGTAGATCCATCGGATCTGTGATGGGATAGTGACACCCTTTTGGTTCTTGGTGCGCACAAAAGCATAATAGCTCAGGGCATCATCCGCAGTTTCCCACATACCGATGTACAGGAGAAGGGCAACGATGATAAGACCCGTTCGTCCTTTACCGGCCTTACAGTGGATGCATGCGATATTATCGGGATGAGCCTGCAGCCATGTCAGGATATCGCGTACACAGAACATGATGTCTTCAAAGCAAGGTGGGTTATGGTCATCAAAGGGGAAATGCAGCAGCTCAGGGAAGATGTCCTTGTTGTAAGGGCGTTCTGAGCATAAGTTGTACACCTTGTAGTGGCCAGGGTGTCGAGTTTCAAGGAACCGTACAACATCATCCTTATCATTGCGATAAATTGCCTCACGGCCGACTGAGGGGAAACCCATAGCAATAATACGGCCTGTGATGTAAGTTAGATCCAGGTCAAAGCCATCCAAACAGAATCGGCGCTTTTTCTTTGAGACTGCGGCCTTCAGGAATCCGCTATGCTTGGTGTTCTTGTCCATGCTACCATCCAGAATTGATGCTGAAAGTGACTTTTCTCGTAGATCAGTGTCGACCCACTCGTCACCTGTGAGGGTGAGGAAAGCGGGCAGTCCACCTGAATCAAACCTTCGTAACCTGTGCAGGACAAACAGCCATGATGCACGCTCTGCAGGGGTAGGGGCTGCAAACGTGTAGAAGCCTCGTTTACCTTGGGAGCATAGTACGACGAAGTAGCTCAACGATGCTGATCCACCATCCTCGTTGGCATAGCCCAGCGACTGTCCGTTCACCGTGAAAACCTCAATTGGAGGGTTCGCTTCCGCAATCAAGGCAGCAAATCTGTCTTTACCAGAGATTGGGGTTGACGAGGCGGCTGTGGGGGAAGCAGTGGACGCCGCTGCTTGCGCAACAGACTGCAGAACAGCATTGCGGGCGATGCTTATAGTGCCTCTGGTTGTTCTGGGAGTTGGGGAACTACCCGTAACCGACATGGGAGTCATTATGCTGGGTCGACCCGTAAGATAGTTCGCTGGTAAGAAGGTAGGGAAGGAACTGTTTGAGGATGGTGCCAGTGGGTCATAAGCCAAGTCCTCGACGACAAGAGGCTGGATTGCACCTGACTGTTCGGAGGTGGCGTTTGCATCACTTGTGGTCGAGGGAGCGGCTGTAGGCGACGAAGCGTCGGCACGCGACTGTGTGGGGACATTAGCTTCGTGTCCCACAGTGGCTGGCCGTGAAGGAGCATACGTAGAACAGGCTGAAGCACTTGGCAGGGCACGGACGACAAAAGGGACAGGCGACGAGTTGTGCCGATTGTTTACGTTCAGGACTACTCGGGGATCTCCTTGATCTTGCAACGGGGGTTGCTCAAGATTCTTCAGTACATTCTTACCGGCCTTATATGGGTCCAGAGGAACAGCTGCAGCGCGAGTTCCGATCAAATTAACCTGCAGAATACGATCACTCTCACCTGTCTTCGTGCGCGACGGATACAGCTCCAAAGCCCAATCCTTGCAAACGGCCCAGGTCTGTACCAACTTGCCCTTGTCAGTGCGCCATGTGAGGGGCCCCGCCTTGACGATTTGTCCCCACATGATACCATCGTTAGAAGGTGCCGAGGAGTGCGCTGGTGGCACGAAGACAGGACTGCCTGTTTTTGCATTGCTGTTGGGGCTTGTAGCTGTTACTTGGCGTGCGGCTGCATCATGAGTGGAAGTAGTAGTACAGCTTGTGCTCGTGCCCGAAGAATTAGCACAACCAGCGGAAAGTCCAGCGGCACCCGAGTCGACGGGTTCATTCATCAAGGCTGGCGCAGGTGAGTCCGGAGCTACTGAGTAGCCAGGTCCTGGACTAATTGCTGCATCCGAGGGCGTGACTGTCATTCCAGCTGAGACGACACTGCCAGCACTGGGAGTGCTTGATTGAACGAGTTCAGTCATGGACTCGGGAACGTGGACGACAATCCGTTTGCCAGGCAGAGAAGCAGAGGACGCCGCAGCGGGAGCACCAGCTGGTGTAGCTCCGTTGGTCTGGGCCAAAACGGCGACTGTACTCTCCGTGGACGCCATAGCTCTCTAGAGCGAACATGTGCAAGAAGTGACGCGTGGATGTCGTGTGAGACGTAAGTTGAAAGCGAATGATGTGGCATGGTATTACAAGCGATCGCTGATTCGAAGTGGGCGCGTTCGGTTCACACGAGTCGATGCTATCAAGGCCGTGTAGGGAATAGTGGCCTTAGAGGTCACACACCCACGCGGCGGTCAGGGCACAAGGGTATGGACAGGAAGATTCCTAAGCTCACACTTTTGGACATGAAAAGTGGATAAAAAATGGTTGATGTGGGGACTAACCTCACGCATTCGTACACAGACTGGCGCTGTGTATCACACACCCACACCTATTTTGCAACCTAAATATCCACATCCGCGTATTACGGTATGGATCTCCCTGCAGTGATAGCTCTCAAATCGCCACGATTTTTCAAATCCAGATCGCCCCAGGGGGTGACAGAATATTGCAGCCAGGAATATTGAAGCCAGAGCTCAAGACTGGGCGGCTAGCTACTGTGAGCAGGAAGCAACGCATCCAGCGGGATGAGAGTTCGGCCACGAAAGAGATAAACTGTACAGCACACAGTGATGAAGTTAAAACATTTATGAAAACGAACACTATATACAAACATGAGTACTCTTTGAACAAAGAACAGAGTTGCTGCTCTGCCGTGTTCATATCCGCCGCCGGCCAGCTGCAGATTGACTGGGCTTGTACTGGGTCTCACGAGACAGCAAGGCAGAGAGCGTTTTTTCGAGTACAGTGGCGAAGAGCTCATTCACCTGGTCTCCAGACTTCGCCGATGTCTCAAAATACTGGAAACCATGCTTGTTCGCCCAGGCTCGAGCTTCCTCAACCAGCACTTGGCGCTCAGCAACTCCCACGCTCTCATCGCATTTGTTTGCTACGACTGCGATAACAGGAGCGCTTTGAGACTGATTCGGTGATACGCCTTTGGCTTCTCCCCAACCTCGTGATGCACTCGACTGGCTCTCGTTGACTTCCTCGTCCGTCGGGCGTGGATTTGTCTCTGAATATAGGCGAGAGGCGCCTGTCATCCTCAGGAGATCCACGGTTCGATTGCAGTTGCCATTGTAGAGAAGCTCAAGCCAACTACCCAGCTTCGCAAACGAGACCCTGTTCGTGACGTCAAACACCAGGAGAGCAGCTTGGGTGTCTCCCATAAACTCATTCCGAACTTCCGAGAAGTCATTGTCACCTGAGAGATCCCAGAAGTTCACTTTGACCTCGTGACAACCTCGCGCTGGCCCTAGGTCAACATTTACAGAACGAACACCAAAGTCGACACCGATTGTGGGAATGTAGCGTGGCTGGAACTTTTGCTCACAGTACCGTTTGATCAAGCACGATTTTCCAACACCCGTTTCGCCTAAAGAGAGGGGCGTGAGCGCAGGGCCATGTGTGATAAGAGGTATACAGGGTGATATAGAGAGTCTGACCAAATTAGCATGGCTCAACAATACATCGTGCATCAAAACTTACCCAAGCTCAACAGCTTGATCCGAAAATACTTCTTGGGTGGAGGGTTCTCTGCCATTTTAGACTTGAAGGAGACACCCACAGCGGAGTCTGATCAGGGGCTGTGCGCCAGAAAAGACGGCTAGATCGAGGTATGGGGTTCCTATAGTCACACACCAGCGTCACGTCGTATAACTATCAAGTGTGGAAACGTGAACAAGTAACTGATTTGCTCTTTTGCTACGGTTCGAGAACACGATACGCGGACGCGCTGCGAGGGAAATAAGCTTAACAGTACATTTGTTGATATCTTCTCTCATCACCCCGACGTCTACCTTCTGCTTACACGTTCAGAGTGTCTAGGAATTCATCACGGAGCCGCCCCTCTCAGTAACATGCTTCGACGGTTTTGTCACTGTGGCTAGCCATTTGCGGCTTAGGCAAGGAATTTCGCCATGCAATCCCAGCACCATGCCGCCCCCAGTCGCGGCGATCCCGCGCCCACGTGGTCAAGCCGAGCTATCACCTATCTGGACTCCGTGCTTCCTCGAGGAGGCCACGTCCACTCAGATGAGTTTCGGAGTCTGATCGAGCACCTGAGTCACGAAGAGGAAATCATTCAAGGAGACCCAACAATTCGAGCGACCTTGCTGAGCCTTATCGACCCATCGGACTCAGCAGGTTGTGCAAGACTTTCAGTGGACGAGTCAAAGGTTGCCCTCGAGAATCTTGAGAAACTGGAGAGTGCGCTCGTTTCAGTGCTGAGCCGTTGGGGCATTCCTGTCGGCTGGCATGCCACGCACGAGGCTCAATCCCAAGATAAGCGAGCGCAGGGTGTCGTACGAGCTGAGCTTGAAGCCCGTAGACTCGAGCGCCGGGCTCGAAGGCGCATGATCAATGAGGCTCGTGAAGAACGAATGAAACAGCTTGAGGGAAAGAAATCCGAGAATGAACAGGAGCTCCTTCGGAAGTTCCACACCAATATTGAAAGTATCGAAGCCGACGCATCCCAAAAACGGAGGATGCTTCGTCGTGCCGTTAGAAAAAAGTTGCAGAGCGCGAAACGACGTCAGCAGAGCGGAATTCGAGTCTCGGAGGATGAGGTGAGGAGTGAAATCTCAGCTGAAGTCCTTCGAATCGCACAACATTCAGTTCGTAAGTCACTGAAAGCTATTGTCTGGGATGCCATCACGAGGCAAGATGACGGATCTGGAAGTAAGCAGACCTTAGAGGCGTTGTCGACGGAGGTAAGCACGCACTTAAGCTGGTGCGGTTTATCTGAAGAGCAATACGATCAACAAGTTAAGAGGTTTAGAGAAGTGGGACTAGACGCAGAAAAGAGCATTATATCGTGTATTGACACTGTTCTTGCCTGGATCAAGAGGCTGGAAGGGACCAAAAGCTCGAGCAAGCTGCATGGCATATCATATTACCAGTTTGTCGACTCGTCTGATGTCGATACGTCCTCTTCGGGCGAGGATGATGAAGCTTCTCTACTTGATATCGCACGTAGCGCCACAAGAGACGACATCTGGGCTCTCACAGATCTCCAAGGAGATGTGGCCAAGACCAATCTAGCGACCCAACACAGTCAGGACATCGATCGTTTTCACTCTCAATGGGCTTCCTACACTCAGAACGAACTCAGCAAGGTCTCGCAGTGCGCGCAGAAAGCTACGCTACGCATTCGAGATGTTGATTCAGATTCCGAAACCGAGCATGAGATCAGTCATAGCGACGATCAAGTCCCATCCATGTCCAAATCATCGACAAGACGCTCTGAAGACGTTCTTGGAGGGCTTCCAGTTCACATCTGCCTGCCTCCTAGAAAAAGAAAGGAAGTATCCATAATAGCACATGCACTGACAGACCGCGCAGGTTTCGGTCCACAGCCTTTGCGACGACCGAGTCAATCGGTCCCGCCAGCAACTGTCGAAATAGGAGTGATGGCGTACCTCAATGGCTGGCAGGTGACACCGGAAGACTTGGCCTCCTCTGCATCGGAGACTGAAGATGACGATAAGCAACGTGAGCTTGCTTGCGTACGCTCCGCTCAGCTTGTACACGGCAGCCGACCTCCAACCCCGACACGTACCCCACTCCTGGTCGCAGCTCCTCTTCCAAACACGTCGGCCCTACTCGCCCGCCGACAGCGGCAGATCTCCGAACCAGCCATTCGACGAGCGCTTGAATATCGCAACCGTTATAATATGCTGAGGAGCTTGCGCCTAACTACAATGACCTCCGATGATGGAAAAAGAGCTACTGCGCATACTGCAGCACTCCAGGTAGGTCGCCAAGTTCTAGCACTCCTCCGTGGGAACGACTCAGCTCCAGCTGACCAAGCGAGCCTAATTGACAAAGATCAATTTGCCGCACAAGCAGCACAAGCATTTGATGCCGCGGTCACAGCAGCTGCCCTGGCTGCTGCATCTAGCGCCGTCAACGCAGCGCAAGCTTTGGAGCAGCAGGCATACGAGAGCATTGTTTCTAATTTGGCCGAGGCCCAACGTCCTTCTTCTCCCCAAACCGCGTCGCTTGAACGACAGCTAGGAGAGCTTCGATTGCGTTGGCGCGCGTGCGTAGAGAAGCTTGCTTTCATGAATAAGCAGCAGCTCCCAGTGCGGCAGCCTCTAAAGCTAGTCATTGAGCAGTCTGCAACCGAAGCTCCAGACGTCACCCAGACTGATGCCGAAACAGTGGGATCCGCCTCACCAGAGGCTAATCCGAAGCAGCCGCCTCCATCCTATGGGCCTCAGATCGATACGATCCTAGGCGCCGTTGATGAAACCGTCTCAAGGATCTCAGAGCTTTTGAGAGAGTCACAACTTGCCAACGATGATGCGAAGAAGGAAGAAGCGCCGGAGACGCAGAGCGCTGGTATTATTGCAACAGACTGCGCTGGTGCCGAGGAGACGATTACCGGGCAGTCGGGGGACGACGCCTTCTCCGCCTGGCTACGCGAGGTTGAGCGCACATCTGTAAAACTCGCAAATGAAGCTGCAGCAATTCGACTGAGGCTCGAGGAGCGCAGGCGAGTGCGACGGAAAGAAGTTGTGGACATGGTTGAGCACATCGCCCTAGAATGTCACAAGCTTATTCGAAATCACAGACGTGGCGTCGACGATCCGACATCTTCGGCGAGCGAAGTGCCCACTGGCAGCGACTGGACTCATAGCGCACTTGAGCTCCTGACTGCGCAAGGCGCTATTACCCAGCTTGCAACGAAAAGAGATTTCAATGATGTATTCAACCACACTGCAGACATGTACTTGCAGGACCAGCTTGATTCAATTAATAGCGGGAAGTGGCCGCTGATGAGTTCCAACAGCACGTATCTGCCTGGGGAAGTTGCAGCGATCCAGCTACTTCGCAAGCAGATTCGGAGAGCACTCAGGCGTGAACTGTTCTTCGACTTCGAGGTCTATCCCGTCTATGGTAATCGTACAGCCCAATCAAGGTCGGAGGGACGAAATCTGTTGTCAGTCACGTCAGAAGAACGCTGGCAAGAAGTGCTGTTGCACCATCCTGATATCTTGTGTTGGACGTCAGCCTTCTGGGCATTGCTTGGGAAACAAGTTCCTGTCAGATTTTTTGAAGATTGCCAATCGCATGTAGACGATGATCCCGTACCCCCTAAGTTAACCGAGCCTCACATCAAATACTTTTCCGATCCACGTCAAGCATACGCGTTCAATAATGCAAGCGCAGCCGCAGCGAGTCAGCTCAGCTATTCCGAATATGAAACGCTATTCCTGCTAATCGCCAAATTGCTTCATGATGCAATGTATCGAACAGAAAAGCGGCAACGTGAAATTAAGGGGACATCCTGGATGAGTAGACAAGACAATTCAACCATGCTACCTCCCAAAGGAGAGGTTTCCTCAAGTTTGCGAAGTGCATACCGTCTGAGTACGCCCCAGCTGAATGAGTTGGACCGCTTTGTGATGAGAGACTGGGTGGCTGATGTCTTTGGCCGGGTTACTTTAGATACCGTCCTCAATTCACTAGGAACTGAACAGCCTGAAACAACTGATAAGTTTGTTTTCGAAAGGCATCAGCATGAACGTGAACTAATTGCCCTTGCCCCATATCTAAAGGCGTCGATGACATTTGACCAGTTCCGTCGTTCGATGGTTGAGCTTGCCATGACATGGTCTCGTTCATACCACCCTGCCGAGCATGCGGCCTTTCTCCGTCTCTTGTTCACGCGGACCGTAATGGTTATTTGCATGACGGACCCAGAAATTGGCAGGGGCTTGGGATTTGCTCACAAGCCTTACATAGTGCAACAAGGTTCAAGGTATATTCATTATCAATTCACCTTCGCAGGGACGACAGATATCCTGTCTTCACCCGTATCAGAATCGCTTAAACGCCAGAGTGAAGCCGTGGCCACCCCCACTCAGACCGGTACCGCGTCTGCCCAGCCATCAAACGCGGCTCGAGATCATGTCAATGCTCTACCTATGGTGGAGTCGAGTGAATCAGACGATGTCATCCGATTAGGTGTTGAGGATCATGTCGACAGTGACGATGAGGACGCTCCTTTGATTTTACGAGCGTCTTATCGCGCACGGTATGATTCGAATACCTCTGCAAACAGTGTACGTGACCAAGCTGTTTATATTCATTCCATCGCCTTTCTGGCCGCCGCACTGGTCGAACAAGCGAGAATAACAATTACTCAACGAAGACTTTTCGCGCAAGCTGCAACCCAACGCATTCTTGCGAAGTTTACTTCTGCTTCTAATCAGCCTGTTTCGGAGGGTACAATTATTGACAAGACATCATCTGCTACTCAAACGGGCGAGATCGCAGAAGCGCCTTCAAATCCTGATGTAGATCTCTTTTCCCTGGCGCAGACCCTTCAAAACGACACTGAATCTGCGCTGTTCCGAGCAACAGCTCTATCGAGACGAAGGGATCATATTACAGCACTTCTTCGAAGGCACGTACGGACAAGTGAAAGCACCCAGAATGGAAAGGAAATTCGCGCGCGGATTGTGAGCGAGGTAAGCAGCATAGGAGAAAAGCTTCGTGCGGCTCGGGAAGCTGCAACTGCATTCTTGACCGAGGAAGAGCTCAGAAGAGTCCAAGCGAACTTGCAAGAAAATCAGCTATCACCGAAGCCTGCCGTCCGCAGCCGAATGATCCGGGGTGCGCAACTGACAACACAGTCAAGACCTCCGGAAGTATTGCAAGAGGTCTCATTGTCTTCTCCGAGAGGCAGTCATCCAACAATCACTGAGAGGTCATTCACCCCTGGAGCAGAAGCAGTTGAGGCGAAGCAAGAGCCAGAGAGTGTAGGAGGCCAGAAGTCTCCAGCCCCGCACTCAAAATCCAAACGTTCCCGCACCAAAGCAAACTCACCATTAGGAAAAACGCGACGCCTCCCAGCTGAAACCTGTCGTAGCGAAAGTGCACCCACTGCAGAAGCAAGTGAGATTTTACGACTAGTGGATGAACTGGTGAATGGCCAAATAGCGCCTCTTGGAACTGGCCCAGTAGCTGATGCAACGGCAGCCGAAAGTGTTGAGGGGTTGAGACTAAGCATCGAAGAAATGGACAATGAAGGGCTTGCAGCAGAGGACTCAAGATCGCAATCATCCAAGAAGCCCGACAACAGAGAGGGTATCAATGGTGGGAATCAAGCGGGCGTGGGCGCGGAAACAGTCAGTACAGTTACGCAGGACGCACCCAAGGAAAGCTCAGCGGAAGCGGTTTCCCAAGCCTCAGTGTCACCCATTCCCACATCAGGAAGTGACTCTACTCTTCCTGCTACTGGATTAGGATCTAAGGCGGATCAGCACCCGGCATCTCCTCCGTTATTATCACCACCAAAAGCAACGCCGCCTCCCGAAGTGGTTAAGGCTTGTGAGCAGGATCAATTCTTGGATAGCTTGAGGCAAGCTTTAAGGGGAGGTGAACCGAGCCCGATCGTCACGCCTCGGCAGTCCGTCACAAGCCCTGCTGTTACCACGACACCTCCGCTGTCACCAACCCCCAATGGAGCATCGCAAACACAACCAAGGCATGCCGAGCCGCCCGTGGTGCCCGAGCGCTCTCGTAGCATTATTTCTAATGTCAGCCATCGAAGGAGCTCCATTGTAAGTCGAGACTCTGTGGGTAGCATATCACGTCCCAACTCCCGCAATTCTATGATCGCGTCGCCTTCGATCACCCCACATTTCTTAGCTGGCTTTCGTAGGTTAAGGCAGCGAATTTCGGCACTGGAACTCGCGACTTCGCGGGCCAAGTTGCAACATATACGTGATCGCGCCAGACTGCGTGCGAGATTGCTGGCAGGCGCAGATGCGTTACAGTTCCACCAGACTCATAACGAGAATCTTGATGAGGTCTGGGGTGATGAAGCCCACGAACCCCTGTGTTCAGCCGACATGGTGAAAGAACTACGAACGTATGCAGCCGCATGCCTTGTCTTGCGTGAACTAGATGGGTTACTAGAGACATATGGGTATCTAGAACCCCTGACAAGATATCAGCATATTCTTCAAAAGGATCCCCAGGCGATCATGTCATTCACTGAGCCAAATTGCCTAGATCCAGAAGACCCAACCGGTCAATATTTGTACTTTGATCGCGACAATACTCGAAGCCCTAAGGACTCGGCGCTTACTCCAAGTCAATTTGCCCTTCTAAGCTCACCCTATGCGCGATTTGATGAGATCACTTCTGCTCTAAATCGAGAGGCAGACGAAAGGCAATCTCCAAAACAGTTTATGCGAGCTGTGGCTCAAAATGTGAAGAAACGTCTGAGCGAGGCAATTGGTGGTGATCTGTCGCATGATGGGTCTGAGGGACGCACAGGGCAGGCAACCCCGCTGGTCGCCACCTCATCAAACATCGAAATGCTTGCTTCACAAGCTGCCGCGGCAGCCGCAGCGTCGCCACTAGAGCTCGACGAAACAACCAGCAGGACCCTCGCAACCTTGATGTGGACCCTTTTGCGAGAGATGAAGGAGGATGCCGAAGCTGTCTTAGAACACCAGCTACGTCAGCAGGAAGCTGCCCAAAAACAGCCTGAACAGACAGTGGCACCAGAAGAGGCCTCTACTACGACTTTGAAGTCACAACCACATCTTGATAAGTTGCGTCAAATACGAAACTCAGTATCGGGGCAGGAGACGCATCGCCAGGCCGATACAGGTGATGTATATAGCCCTACTCCCTCAATCACAACGTCGCTCACAACGACATCAACCACCTCGGGGTCTGCGCCAGATGACGTGAAGGATGTCCTCGTAGGATCAAACCTGAGGATCCATCATCAGGTATGGCAGACACTATTCCAGCGTGCACGACCATTCCTGGCGCCTGAGTTCAACGATCGCGCAAAGATCCGCCAAAAGGCGTTCGAAATGGCACTGAAAGCTGCAGCACGACTCTATTCGGATGCAAACAATGGGGAAGATTCGGATTCTGAGGAGTTCTACGATGAAAGCGAAGAGGATTATGGTGAGGACAGCGATTCCTCGGCATATGCGACGGAGGAGGACGAAGAGGGCGATCGAGTTGACTCAAGTTCAAATGGTCCCGTCCAACCATCATCTCCTCGCAGTGCAAAAGGACCAGCGACGGATTCCTCTCTGCCTTGGGCGAGGAATCCAACAATACCTTCGCCAACCTCCGCACCGCGTGGTGTCGTATCTCTCCATGCAAGCGCGGGGACAAGTGGATTAGGCGGTCATGTGTTCGACACCAATAAGGAGCTGAAGCGCCTACAGGCTGTCGCGGAGGCAGAGCGAGCTAAACGGCGAGCCCAGATTCGGGAAGGGATGCACAAGCGTCGGAGGGGGCATGTGACTGATGAGGTAGGCGAGTATTTGAAGTCAATTCGTGGAGGCTCCTCTGAGAAGGGTGACGAGCTCGTAAAGCGAGCAGCTGTTGAAGCTACTTCACGTGCAACCACTGTGGTGGCAGCAACCAACAAGTTCATCAAGCTGCTCTCAAAGCGAAAGGGTCACAAGAAGCAAGTTCAGGATAGCAACGGAGAGTCGCCGATGAGTGAAGATGAGCGTAGGGAAGCTCAAGAAAGAGAAGCATTTTGGAAATCGCTTGGGAAAAAGGCAAGGTCCAACTCGAAGCGTAATCTGCATCATGAACTGCATCGTGGTGGCTCCGAGGAGAGTCAACTAGTCGAGAAGCTGGACGAGGCCATACTAGAAATGAAGACCGCTGCTGCATCGCATACCGCTGCGTGGAGTATTCGGGGAAGCAACGCCTCGAAGTCACCTTTGCCTCTTGCAGGCCAGGCCCAGACGCACAATGATTTACTCCGACGGCTGCGCCAATGGTTGGCCGAAGAAAGTCGAGAATTAGACGCCTTGATCGATGTAGAGCTTGCTGAAGACGACGACCTGACGTCGCAGAAGAGCTCCACCGGCCATACAAAGGCCAGTGCCATCTGGGCTGCGGCCAAGGCAGCAGAGCTGCGAGAGTTACTACCACTGTTTCAGAGTCCAACGGATCCAGTTCTCTCGTCACAACTAACATCACTTTCCGACCTTGGTATTGATGTCAGTGACCTGGAACATAAGCTTCGTCGCCGAATTGAGCGCCTGGAACATGTAGCTAAGCTCGCCGCACCTGCAGCACCGACTTCGGCCCCCTCTTCCCCAGCGTTTGTTGTGGATTCGCCACAAGGTGCCGAGTCCGCATCAAGCACGTTAGCCTCCCAGGCACGACGATGGAGCATCTCAATGTTCCACAGAATCCAAGATGATGACGAGGTCGTAACAAACAATCTCCAAGTGCTGGAAAAGATCACGAGCCCCATTCTCCATCCGCATGCGTCCGAGGCTGGTGAGGTAGAGGAGCGCTCTCCACCAGACGAGCGTCCATCCCCAGCTTCGCTAGAAATGCGCTTGTTGCACATAATTACAGCTGTGCTTGACGATAAGGTCGTGGAACCCGTCGTCCGCATCCAATCTCCGTCCGAATCTGAGACTGTTTCCGGTTTATCTCCGCTGGAAATGCCTGAGGATTCACATGAGGAGAAAGTGGCCGAGTTAGTGGCTCATGAGGCAGCCAGAACTGTACGAGCACTCTATCAAGCTCCAGAAGCTGCAGACTCAAGTGAGGAGCCTGGAGTTCAGATCCATTGCTACGGTGGGACCATTGCAGACTACCCGACCTCAATATTCGAGTCCTCTACAATGTCCGAACAGCAAGCCTTGATTGTTCCGCCAAGTATGCAAGATTACCAGGCTGAATCCGAAGCCCATGTTGAGCCAATCGATGCCAAAGGAGTCGAACTGCTTCTGAGATGCATCTTAGAGGTGGGAGAGTACATTGGGATTGGAGCTAGACTCTTCGACCTGGAGATCTCACAGAAGGATGCTCCCAATGAGAGAGACAAGCAGTGCTCTGTCGTAGAGCCGACTGATATTCTCTCATGCAACTTATATCATGAGCTTAAGAGCTTGGCGGAGGCTCAGAACATCTCAGACACGAATCAACCACTGGAGAACCAAGATGAAACGAGTAACGAATCGATGGACCAAGAACCCCAGGATACTCGCTCGAATACTGATGAGACCATCACCTCCCAAGTGGCTTCTGAAGCGGAGCTGAACGAAACCGAGATCAGCACATCGCATGATTGGGTGGATTCTGTCAACAATGAAGCCGCTCTACGACTGATGGAAGGCGAGGGTAACGGTTCTGATTCTGAGCCCGAAGGTGAGACTGAGGCTGAGGCTGAGGCAGAGACTGAGGCTCAAAACATTGATGAGCCTGACATGTCTCTCGAAATCGCTTCGCCAGCCTTTGATCCTGAGAAGTCTGCGATTCATCGATTGAAGGCGCAATTAGGAGAAGGTTCCCACATACCACAGCGCACCATAGAAGCTCTGATCGCCGAGCTGGAGGTGAGGCACCTAGCGTGGCTTATCTTTGCTCCACGAGTGGCTGCTGCGCGGGCAAAGGAATCCGAATTGGCACAAGCCAATTTCGCAAAGGCCTTTGGGCTAAACTTTCCGAGCAGTGCGTCCAATGTCGAGAGTTCGAATAATTCTTCTCAGCAGCTAATCCACGTCGACGCTGCGCGCAAGGAGGACTTCTGGCAAGCATTCTACAGGAGGCATCAATCCCTTCAAGACGCTCTTGGTGGATACGTTGCAGTGTTGAAGGATTTGATCCAGCAACGTCGCACACTACTTGCTGCCCGGGCAAAGGTTGCATTGGAACGTGCCATTGAAGAAGCCGTGAATCTACGAGAGCGCGCGCTCGAGGAGCAACGCGCAAGGATCGAAGAGAATCGATCGCTGTTGGTTAAAGCGGGAGTATGGTCCCCAGAGCAGGAACTCACTGGATCATCCGGCGCGACCGCATATCTCGCACCAGAACTGCAATCGATGTTTCATGGTGCGTCTTTACACTCCACGCGTGAACCAGCCACCGAAACAAGTGCTGCCAGACACCCTGTTGAGATCATTCAGACAGACAACCCTGAGCGGTTATTTGTTGAGCATGTAGGTGGGACCGGCCCCTCTTGCAGTAGCACGGAATGCAATCCAGGATTTTTAACCATCAATATCCCAAGTATCATCCCAGACGCACTTGCAGCGTATAATCAAGCTTTTCCGGAGAAAATATCGGACATGTTCGAGCATCAAACAGCGAAAGGCCTCCCATCTACCCTTGCGCTAAACGAAGGTAAGCTTTCGGTGCCAAATCAACTAGATCGCAGAAGACAAAGCAAGCGAACATCTATCAGACGCAAGGATAGCGTAGCTCATCTGCTCGAAAACCCAACTCCATGGATTACAACGCCTGTCAAGGTCTTGAAGGAGATGCTGAAGGACTCCCATTTAACCCCTGAGGAAATTGCCCGAAAAGGTGAATGGATGATGACTTGTGCAGCGGCTCGTCGACGCAGGATTCAAGCTCGCATTGAGCAAATCCGCCAGCGGGATCGAAGTCTCGAGCTTTTACGACAATCCCAGGCCTCGGCTCGCAGACATCAAGCCGAGCTGGAAGCAGATCTTAAGGCGAAATACGCAAAGCTAGAGCAGGATGAGAGAGCTAAGCTGGTGGCTGAACGACGACAAACTGGTCAGCTTCAGCGGCAGGCCTTTGCCCTACTGCAGCGCGAAAAGGCGCTAAATAAGTTAGCGCTACTCCAAAACGAGCTAGACGCACGCGATGGCAATAGCGGCACTCATGATGATCCACAACATTCAAGTACCTCACAGTCAGCGACGCAAGCCATTGTCAGCTCGGGAGGATCTTCGTCGACGATATCTGAGCTTGTTGAAGATGAAGCCAAGGGAGACGTGCAAGAAGAACTTAAGCCCGCCGTCTCGATCACTTCGATAGCAGCCAGCAGCATCTATCGGCTCTGGGCTGCTTTGACCACGCATGATCCATCGTTCCAACGCATTCGTAGGACGGCAGTCGGAACGTATTCAGCAGAGCCTTTGACCCTGGAAGCGCTTAGAGCGCGTATCGACACAATCATGAAGTGGTTCAATTCACTAGATGACTCTACTCTCGCTGAAATCACATCCGGATCCAGCACTACCCACGACGAAGAGAGCCAGCAGCATGAATCAGGAGAACCGTTGGCGAAATACCTTCGACTATGCACCGCACTTCGAGTGGCGTTCAAACTCGTTGTCTTTGCTCTGAATCGTGCTGAGGATCGTGCACGTCTTTGGAGATGGAGGTATGAGGCACTGCGATCACTTCAAGCACGAAGATTACACTTAGCCAAAACTGATGCTCTCTCGGATCATGGCGAAATTCCCATTGACTCTTCCGGGCATGGAGGATCTCAAGCTATCGCTCAAGGACTCATGGAGGTGTCAGTTGGAGACCCTTTAGAGAAGACTCGAAGGAGAACCGTTGCGTATCTGCTGCTCTGCCAACAGGCTGCGTCGCCGCACATGACTGTTATTTGGGAGCGAGTTCAACAGAAGCTCCTTGCGGACAAGGGTGTCACACACTGCACAAGTTCTGCATTGACTGCTGATGTCGTTACTGAAAGTCTCCCTGAATCTCACTCTCAGCCGTCTATGCCGGCTGATACAGCAGATTCACTCGGAGATGCTGTCATGCTGTCTCGACTTACGAGTTGTCCAGCATCGAACGAGTCTGAATTATCCGAGAACCCGTCGCAACCCTCGCTTCAAAATACCATGAGTCTGGACCACCCTGCCATGACGCACCCAGACTCGGATGAACACACTCATACTAGCACTTCTCAACCCGTGGTGCCAGATGATGGCGATGTTAAATCCCGAGTAACTCCTAGTCGTCGACGTTCGCCTGAAAGCCGAGATAGTGAGCTTCTCGCCTTACATCGTCGTCAGGTGTCGCGCAAGGGACATCAGCTGCGACTACAGCCCCAGCAGGGGTCACCTTCTCATCGAGATGGCACTAACAGGTTGGAGAATACTACATCCTTGTCTCACTTGGCAGATCTCACGCATTTAGATCCCTCCTGGGACCTGATGCAAGCGTCGCCTCGAAAACAACAGCTCTCTCATACCCATTCGCAGGCTGATTTAAATCGTACGCAAAATCCAAGGATTCCCGAGCTCCCTCCGATTACCAGCTTGCGTTTGCAACCCTCTCCATCTGCTGCGACCTTACCACGCGTTGTCTATATCCCAAAGGTAGTTCCTTCCCCCTCATATTCGCTTCCTCCACTTGCCACAGCGCCACATAGCACAAGCCTCACCCTAGAAGGTACCTTACAGCATGTATCGTTACAAGATGAAAGCAAGTCGCCGAAGCTTTGGAGCAACGGAAACTCTGCACTACAGAAAATTGCCAACTTCCACAGGAACAAAATTAACCGGGTTTCATTCTTGAAGGCCGATGAACCTGTTGTTATTTCCAAGTCAAATTTGGTTCCTCCTTCGGAGGAGGGGCTCGGCTATGATCCTCGTCTGAGGTACCGATTAACCGCAGAGGCACGGCAAGAACTAAGACCTCAAGAGCTTGGGCAATTGCCAGCCGAACCCACCGTAGGAGGCCCTCCTTCAAGACCGCGACGTAATCGAACACTTGCGGGTGGTGCGTTGAGACTACAGCGCTTGATCCTCAAATCCCATGGTATACCCGATGAACCGATACGCGCTCCGTCAGCCGAGCCCATATCGATGAACGGAGCAACAGTGCCAATCACTCAAGGGAAGAATAACGAAGATGTCACGTTGAGCCTCTTTCAACGGAAGATTTAATCTGAGGCTGGCAAATAAACATATTGATCTCGATTTACTGTCAGGAATCGTATGGAAATTAAGCACAGAAGCCCGAATGTCATCTACTTGGCTGGGTTTCCGGTGAGGAAGCTCGACATCTTTGTAAGAGCGTCGCTAACCTTACCTGCAATCGAGCCATATTGCGTGAATGGGGTTTGTGGAACAGCCTGGTAGATCTCCATCATTTTGGTGCGAACTGCTTGACGTGTTTTTAAGTCGTAGTATTGCTCCACAACATTGAATGCGCCGTTTTCACGCTCGTGATGGATGTTAAGCGCCTCTACCAACGCTTGTAACGCTTGCTTGAAAGCTAGGGATGTGATGATATACGGATTCCTGTACGATTTCCCCAAGGTGGAGAACACCGCATCAAAGTAATTGTGGTCTTGAAGCAGTAGGTCGACCGTTAATCCCAGGCTCTCATCCAGCTTGTGCTCACTGATGGCTCTTTGGGCGAGTGGATAAAGGATCTCACGTTCAATGGCTGCTAGACGAGCGTAGGCACGTTCACATTGCGCGAACCTCTCTTGCAGCTTGGGGAGAGTCGCAGCCTCGCGTGCTGCAGCCTCTCGGGCTGCCTCATCGCTTTGCATCCGAATGTGATCCTCAACAGGGTCCGGAAGCTCCGTGATGAGGTCTCGAAGCAGTTGACTGACGCGGATGTACAATGCCTCGCCGCATCCCCAAGGCGACTCACTCACGAAGTCTTCGCTGGGCAGGGCACTCTTCGTGCGGTTCTGTGAAAGGGGTTGCTTATCGTCCACACCACTGAGCTGTGCAGCCGCAGTCCCATCCTCAGTGGCTTTGCGACGTTGCTCTAGTGAGGCGTTTAGACTTGAGAAGGGTGTGCGGGACATGTAGCTTGCCTTGAATTTGGTTCCAGAACAAGGGAAGTCAGAGCTGACTATACGATAGTGTGATGTGCCGAAGCACGGCAGTTCAGTCGTGAGAAGGTCGAGAGGGATCACATAGAAAGAGTCGGGAGCTACCGAGGATATGCACGCTCTGGCTTTATGGATTATGATCATCCCAACAAGTTAGGGACGACCATGACTCGTTCTTCAAGGATCTTCAGTTGTTGAAATTTTCACTCGTGTGTGAATGAAACTTTTCACCCCTTCGATCAACTGAAGCCTTCATCTCGAGCAGTATGCACGTGCTCTTTATGCCATGCTCAAGTATTTTCAGGCCACACAGGGCTCCGTTAGACTTGCAAACATTAAGATGGTTGGTTGATGAAACTTTCAGACGCAGACCGTGAGCCGTCGAGACTTCACCATTCCCAATACCAAGCTAAAATGAACTCCATACGCTATTACCTTGTGTGTATTCACAAGGCAATAGCGAATGGAGTTCATTCGAAGTAAGGGGTTGGTTTGGTCGTGCTTATATATAGCAGTTGCTGAGAACAGACCGAGGTCTCATTGGGTTCGCGTATAAAAAACGGTAGCTGGCTAATAAAGTGAATTTTGATGAGGTGTGCTAGCTGTATTACTGGTAGGCTATGATCATTGCGTTTTCTATGGTGATAAAATCCATTCAGGCTGCTAACGTGACTACTTGGGGTGGATGCTCCTCATGCATTGCGGGCATGGAAGGTAACTTCCAAAATCCTTTTCGACAACGCTACAGAACTGTGAATGGACGTGATGATCGCTCTCTCGATCCTAACGTTATAGCAAACATAAAGCGACCAGCGACCGCTGAATAGAGAGGATAAAGAACAGTATGGAACGCACACCTGCGTTCAATACAACTCAAAGCTCACACAAGAACAATGACTTTGAGGCATATTTGATACTTCAGTGTTGTGAAGGAGAAGGAGTACAGCTTTGGTGGATTGGGAGGATTCGGGCTGTCTCGTTTCGTCACACTATATGAGTGTGAGGGTCTGAAAAGGTTTGACTCTCGTACAATCACCGAATTGTTCCGAAAAAGCTAATGGGGAGCAACTGAAACACAAGTCCTAGCACTCCCACCCTGCTCGTGGCGGCACGAGACGGCATATAAACTAGACCATTGCCACGCACGTAGAACATGCGAAGTCGCTCTCGCGATACCCCCGAGCTAGTCTATCTCGTCTTGTGTGGAGTTGTTTGGATTTGTGGAAGCAAGGAAAAAAAATCAACGGATCACAGATCAGTTGCTAGACTGCGAGACATGCGTACAGAGGGTAAGGAAACAGTAGCTGTCCGAACCGACAATGGGTAGGGCAAACGTAAAAGAAATGTTAAGAACCGTACCATGCAACCTGTCTTTTCTGCTTAGTAGTGGCGCTCAAGCACATACCAACCGAACGCACGGAGCATGAGCTTGTAAAAGCTGTCAGGGATCTGCTTGTCCAACACAGCCCAGGCGTCGTCGACCATCTTGGTGGCAATCTCAACGGATTTGTCCGTTGCCTGAACGGACTCAAGATCCTCAATGATGCCCAAAATAACCTCATCCTCCTGAGGCTTCGAGCGCAGACGCTCCCAGACAGAACGACGCTTCTCAGGAGAAAACTGTGTGAATGCATAGGCCACTGGATAAGTAATCTTACCCATAGCAAGATCCTCACCTCGCCGCTTGGTGTTGCCTTCGAAGCCGCGCAAATTAAGCACGTCATCGATGATTTGGAAGGCAACCCCAATGGACTCGAAGTAACGACCAACAGCATCGGCTTGTGCATCTGTACCACCACCAATGTGGGTGCCAATACGTGCGAGATTACCCGCAGGTACGGCAGACTTGAGACGGTGGGTGCATGTAACACGGTCGAGCAAGACCTGAGCGTCAATCTTACCCTCACAGACATCATCCATCATGTAGTCAAGGCCGTTGATATCGAAGGCCTGGCCAGCGTGACCTGCACGGAGGGTCAAGAAATAGAGCTCATCGAGACGCAGACGCTGCTCCTTGGTGAAGGAAGGTGTGCGGCGCTGGAGCAAATCCATTGCAACGAAGTAAGCAGCTGTACCAGCATTGATGGCAATAGCTTCACCGTACATCTTGTGAACAGTAGGACCACCACGACGAGTTTCAGACTTGTCTTGAATATCATCAACAATAAGGGAGCCTACGTGCATGATTTCAGGCATAGCAAGCCAGTGTCTAAAGTTGTGAGAAACACCACCGACGCAGTCGACGCAGAGCAAGCATGCATAGGAGCGCCATGACTTGCCACCGCGGTCAATAATCTCGCGGATTGGGCGAATGAGCGTGCGCTCCAAGACACCGATGTCTGCACCCTGCATGTAGTGATCCATCTGAGCCGATGCCATCAACTCACGCGCCTGCTCATAGGTTGGGTGGTCGGGGAGGACCTCATGGATCTCCTCGCGAACGATCTTGGAAATCCGCTTGAAGAAGCTATCAAGGGAATCAACACCTTCGAAACCATGACGCTCCAAGAAGCCAACACCCTTCACGGATCGGCCGCGAAGACGACCCTCAACAGTCAGACGGCCTTCCCAGAAGCCGGGCTTTGCAAGAAGAGTCATGATCTCTTGAGCGGGGAACACAGCTTTGAGGTGAAGTTCCATATCAGCCTTCTGCGAGCGCAGAACCCAGGTTGTGGGATAGCTAGCAGCGGTACGAACAGAGATCCAGTTGTCGCTGCCCTCAAGCTCGAAGTCGTCGTACTCGGTACGAGTGGAATCGGGGTCGACAACGATTGTGAAGCGATCGTATACGACGTTCAAGTCGGAATCCACGAGGTTAGTTGCAGTAATGTCAGTACCGTCCTCCAATTGGATGGAGAACCAGTCCCATGCATAGGAGTTATCCTTCTCAGGCTTCTCTTCCTCGGTCTCCTTTGACTCAGATTCGACGGGCTTGACTCCCATCTGTTCCTCGCGCTGGCGCTTCTCGCGCTCTGCCTTGGAATAGACGTTCTCCTTGAGACCACCACCGAACTCATGATCATACCAGCCGGTACCGTGGACCTCAACAGTCTTGCCATCGATGGTGAGAGTACCGACGGTCTCATTGCGAGGGATGAAGTAGTAGAACATGGTCTCACGCTTAATACCGACTTGAACAACACCATCGTGACCCTGCAATTGAGGAGTCTTCTTGGGCGTCAATGTGATGTCATACGAGATGTTGAGGTGAGGAGCATTGACGCAGACGTGGTAGCTACCATCGGGATTCTTTTTAAAGGTGTTACCTTGAGAGTAGTCGAGGTCGAGACTAGACTTTGAAACGACAGCGGCCTTGGGGAAGGCAACATCAGGAAGAGGAACAACGCCCTTGTTGACAACTTCGAGTGTTGCGCGTGAGAGGCGCTCATCAAGCTTGTAGAAGCCCTTCTCGATCTGGTACTTGAGCACATCAGGAGTCTCCGGGTCGACCAATGCGATAGGATGGTAGCTCTTGTCAGTCGCGTTGACGACACCGGCAGCAATGGCATGAAGGTGCATTAAGTTGCCGTCTTCGTCCTTGCCCTTGTAGATACGGAAGAAAGAAGCGAAAAGAGAATACTCCTTACCGTCAGAACCCTTTACGTGGTTGTTCACATACCACCATTCTACACAGGTCGACGAGATTAATTGGTAGAGATTGATAGCACGAGGTAAGTGAAAGCAATACAACTTGGTATCCATCTTGAGGCGTGCCTCTCTACGGTGACATAACACACGTGATCAGAACATGCTACGTGATCCGGTGAATAAAACGTACCCGTATTGGCAGAATCGTGGGGAAGATCCTGAACCTTCAGGTCGAGTGGCACTCCAGCAGGGGGCCAGTCGGCTGGACGCACGTAATTGTGTGCGTGAGCCTGGCGTTGCTCGTATCTCAGGCGCTTCTCGGCCTCGCGATCCGGGAAGGTCTCGGATGCCGTGCGGACACTTTGCGACATCTGATTGACACTGAAGACGACGTTTAAGAACCGTGCGTGAGAGGCAAAATACAATACCAAGATTAGTCAAGGTTAAAGTGACATTGGCGCAGCGATGAAACGCGCAAAATAGCGTCACGGAGTATAGCCAAATTGACCAGTTCAAGTAGTTCAAGTGGTGCGGGGAGATAAGCAGACGGTTTTGTGAGGCGATATGTAAGCCGAGTATGAAATGCATAATGAAAAACAAATCTAGCCCGTCCCCGCCAGCATCTAGCACGGATATAGTTGGACCAGGCCTAGCACTCGTGTGCTAAATAGACGCAAATGGCTGGTCTGAAATGTGGCTCATAACTCGAAGCTTCGTCTATGCACCCAGGTCCGAAAAAGCGTGTAAAGCTCAGGATAGGGGCTGGCTTGGATTAAGATCTAGTATACATTGGAAAGATCCATGCATGAACAATGTTAAAATGCATTTTATATTCACACACTGCAACGCATTTCCACCAAATACCCCTTCCGACCCGTGACGTGACTTAACCCGATTTTCCCACATTTTCCCCATTTCAACACCCCTAACTCCGATTGTCCCAGATTTTTTACCACCCCGTCTCTCGATCACGTCTTTCCACAGAGCTGGAGGAGAGCTACTTTGACGGGCTGGAGTGGGGCAAGTACCGAGACTGTTTGGTCTATGTTGAAATTATATGCATTCTCCAGTGATCGATGATTCTCAGAAATGTGCTTAATAGTGAATACACTAGCATCACGAGAGGTATATCTTCAAATCACGGGTTTCGGCACGGTTCTACTTGAGCACGTGCAGTGTGTTTCAGGCGCCGCATGTTTTGCTTTCATCCAGCCCCGCTGTCAGGCATGACTCCTGAGCTCGCTGCATCCCTTCGGAGGTCGTCCTATGCAATGTATTGTACTGTTGTTTCCCATCTCACCCCCTGAAAGCGAACTTCATGCCATCGATTTCGTTCAAATGGCGTGATTTCGAGAGTTCCAACATGCTGCTAGAGTTTACAGGCGAAGATCCAGCAAATTTCAGCCTCCTAGACTTATTCGATGTTTAGCGTCCTGAAAATTCGTGTAGGCAAGCTCGAAGCAGCACAAGTGCGCCTGGCTGCCAAGTTGTTGTCTGCAACCGGGGGTGCTGAAATGGGAAGGCTGAGGGGCTTGCACAGAATAACAAAGGTCGAAAAAGTGGCAATAGTATAATACGATTATATATAAAAACTCGTTTTTTAGATATAATCCATATTATATTATTGTGTCCGCCAGCCTTTATAAGTCGCCTGTCCCAGTATATTGGCCAAAAGCTCCATTCTCTGCTTAGCTAGCTAAGCCCGAGTAAGCCGAGTAGGTATGTTGCGGCTCCAGTTGCGCGCCATCTGTGCGCTTCTGTGTCTGCTGTTGGCCGCACTCTATGAGGCACGTGTTGATGCCTCTGCCTCTGCCCTGGCATGGTCATGGAGTGAAGGTAAGTAGAATAGAATCACGCCTTGCAAACTGCGTACGACTCGCTCCAATTCGCCTCGTTCACTTTTTGGCTTGCTCGCTACCTCATCACGCGGCTGCTGCGTAGTTCCATCTGGCGGATCTCGTTCCTCACATCGGTATGAACATGTATCTACTCACTCCATTCTAGTGCTCGAATCCGCCTCGGTACATTTGGAGCGGGTAGTAGTAGACGTTCCCACATGGTCAACCCACCATCAGGCAGGGGATGAAGTCTCAGGTATGCTTCAGCCGCACACGTACACCGTGGCGGTTTTTGACTTGAAATTCCGCAACCCCATGGTTCTTGAACGCCGAAGCGATGCTGCACTCAATAGCGAACTATGGAAAGTGCTAGGCAGCCGGGCCTTCTTGGATGGTCATGGTTTGCTGCGTCTGCAGTGCGAGCATACTCTCTTCGAGTCATTCCCCTACTTGAACTCGCGAAACCGTCATGTAGGGAGCTCCAAAGATTTGTTGACTGCATCATCACGTGAAGCGGCGCTCGATGCCACAGCACCACTTTACCTATATCTTGTTCCACTCACTCAGAATGTGGATACCAGTCACGTTCCTAAGGAGCTAGAGAATGTTCCCACGGCACAACACGCTGTGTATGATCTCCTTAGAGCAATGTATAGTGGCTCTCCAGAGGACTCCCAGACTATTGTGGACGTTCAAACAGGCCATCCGGTTCAAATGTTGCGATCACTGAAGGCCGCCTTGGTCCTGAGGTATACTCATCCCCCAGCACACCGGGTCACGGGCTCAAATGACAGCCCTGCTGCTGTTCGCCGGGCAATGAGAATGCAAAGTGCACATGTTACTGTCAATGTGCTGCCAGAGGAGGCTATTTCATCGTGCAGCCTCCAAGTCCTTCCTCCAGAGGAACAGACGCTTTCACCACCTGCTACGCTGCAACCCTTCGAAGTTTATCAGCAACGGAAGCAACAAGAGGCAAGGAACACCAACAAGGCTGCATCGTCACCGACTAGCAAGAACATGTCGGTCCAAGAAATTGCATCAGTTCTTCGCAGTTTGGACCCTTCGTCTTTCTTGCACGCTGACGACTCCGCGGAGACGGATCGAACTCGTGCCTGGGGCAGAAACCCGGAGCGAGCTGTTATTTCCTTCAATGCTCGGAACGCAGCGACACCCTGCTTCCACTCTGCGTTCTGCCGTTTCGGCTCACTTGTCATGGAGGCAAACTCGTCGCATCCCAAGCGAAAGCCGCTGGTAGAAGCGAACTCCATCACGGACGCAAGCCTTCACATGTCCCTGGACAAGAAGAGATTGGGTCGTAATGCAGTGCATGCCAGCCTTTCACGTGCATCAACTCTGCTTCAAAGTCGCGGTCTGTTGCCCAACGAGGGTGATGCTGTCGACCTTGAGGGGGTTCTGCAAAACCCCTCTGCTGACGACCCGAATGCAGAGCTGCTGAGAGCCATCGCCGAAGTTAAATGCCACTACAATCCCGATGAAGATGCTGCCTTCCTCGAAACAAGCTCGAGTCTGACGGACCGGCTCCGCGGCTCTCTCGGAGACGGCACCGCCAGTATCATTGACAAATCACTGGCACCCCTCGCTGAAATGTTCACTAACGTGTTCAATGGTGTGATGGGTGGTATGATGGCAACCATCTTGGGTACACAGGCTGTGACAGGCGCCTCCCAATCCATTGTCTCTGATATTTCTAGGATCCTCCCGAACCACATTCGTACTAAAGTACCAATCATGGTCGCCGAAGTCGTGCGAGATCAACTCCCTAGACACATCGCCAAGGCGACAGCTGAGCGTGTAACATGGATCCTCACACATAGGATGACGAAGCATATGATGAGCGAAGTCATTCCCCAAGTGTCTGAGGCCACTGCGCGACGTGTGACGCTGCGTGTACCTAAAAAGGTCGCACGCATCGTGACCCGTCGCTTGTCACACATGTTAATTCGTTCCTTGACCCACTCGATCGTTCCGGCTCTCACGCAAACGCTCGAACGATCTCCCCTGCGCGAGTCCTGGTGTGAGGCATGCCGTGAGCACAACAAGTTGTGTGAATACTGTTGGCAGACGGCAACTCAGCTTCATGCGGGCTTCTACTATGCGGGCTTCTATAGCACGTATTACAGCGATTACTACACTCGCTACTTTGACCATCACATGGCTTATCTCGAATCCGAAGCCCGTGCTACGGAAGTGGAGTATGAGAAGATCAAGGATTTGTTTACCGTTACGCGGGAGACGAAGTAAGCAAACGCTAGTTGCCACGTTTTTCCTTGCCCTAAGCCCCCGACTCATCAGTAAGAAGTGGCTGCTTGTCAGTGTACAGTGGAATTGATGTATTGTTTTATCAATGAGGAAGCATGAAAATCTTGAAAATAGAATACAAAACAGAGCAAATTGATGAATCTAACCAGCTATATGCTATGATAAGGACCCGATTTGGGACTGGATGGCATAACGAACTGGTGATTCGAAGTGGTGATTCGTAGCTTCAGAATCCGGAACCCACGAGGCCTCGTTTTACTTGAATCGCTTTGGAGCAATGAACTTGGCGTCCCATTCCTTCAGCTTTGCCTTCTGATCGGAAGTCAAATTCTTCATATCCGCAAGCTGCAGATCCTGCGTCAGATCAAACAACGCGTAATCTTCGTCTTCGTCCTCGTCTTCGAACCAGTCCTCGTCTTCGAACCAATCCTCGTCTTCGTCTTCGTAGAGTTCGTAATCTTCCTCGTCTGCATCGGGCGCCTCATTAGTGTCATTATCACCCTCTTCCTCACGGCGGAGTGCTTCACTGCGATAGATCACTCGGGAGATTGTGGAGGCCACCTTGGATGCTTGCTCTCGACCTTTCTCAAACTCAATCTTGAGGACAACGCCCTGCTGTGTCGAATCCTTGGATTCTTCGCCTTCGTCATCACCATCCCCCGAGTCGGATGTGCGTGGCCATGCTGTGACAGTCAGGACGCCCTCATAGTTCACCTAAAGAGTTAGAATCGGATGAGAGTAAACGAGGAGTGAGCTCACACTATCCCAGCTCAGCTTGAAGTTTGAGCTGACTCCCATCATACACACGTGACGAATCAAGACCAAACCAAGTATGCTAAATGCATGTGTAACAATCATTTACGTACCGAGCAGACGCTCAAATCGCGTCCTTCGATGTAGTAGTACTCGGGCATGCCTGGAGTGGACGATGCTCCCTCACCACCGCTGCCGTCTGAAGCAGCCCACCACCAGATGACCTTATCAGGCGTGACGACAAGCCGTGCGGAGAGTGGGAGGCTGCCCAATCGCTCGTGAATGTCTAGGTTGCTGATGCGCTGCTCGACATCCTGCAGCTCGGCAGAAGATTCCTCTGCCCCAGGCTCTGGATTGCTCTGCTTCTCACTAACCACTTGGATTTTGCATCGGTGTACTGGTGCGCCGGTGAGGCCCTGAAGATCCAAAGGACCTGGTGCAGTCTGAATTAGCTTGGTACGCTCGGACATGCTTGATTTTAACTTGGAGGAAATATGCTCCGCGCTGAATAATTCAATCTATGGCTGGGATACGCCCGTGCCTAAGAGACAACAGTAACCTGATCGAGCCAAAATAGTTTGAAAGTTTCCTTGTATTGTATTGGTCACTTCAGCTTCGCTCGGACGACAACGACGGCGAATCTACGGAGGGTGTGCGCCATTGCCTCTGATATCGATGTAACTACGCTTTCGGATCACTCAGTAAGCCCAAATTACTGCTGAGACTTGTGTATCCAAACTGTTTAAGCAATTTAGACAGTACCAGCAGTAGCGCCGTTCTGAAGAGGTGCCTTGGTGGGAGTGTGCTTCTTGCCCTTGCCAGCAGCGACCTTGCTTCGGATGGGAGAGAGGATCAACTGGACGTGGGAAGGCGAAGACTCGTACTTGTTGATACGGCCGTGAGCACGGTACATGCGGCGGCGCATCTTGGGAGCCTGGTTGACTTGGATGTGCGAGATCTTGAGGCTGTTGGGGCCGATGTTCTTAGCCTTAGCGTTGGACTCAGCGTTCCTCAAGAGAGCAAGGATGTTCTTGCAAACCTTGACGGGCCAGCGGCCGACGTTAGCACCGTGCTTCTTGCACTGAGAGTTGCGAGAAACACCATAGCGGTAGCGGCGGAAGGGAACGATGTCCTTCTTCTGGATCACGTTGTTGAGGTAGGTCCTGGCCTTCTTAAGGGTAAGACCGCGGATCGCAGCAAGAGTCTCGCGGGTGTTCTTGAACGACACACGGAGGTTGTCAATCTTGGCGCGAACTGAGTCCGAATCTGCGGTACGGCTGTACTTGACCTGTTGTTGAGAAGAGCACGGAGGTAGGGTATAAGTGTGAGTCATGGACTGGCATTCGCATGGGACTGGCATGGTTTGACGCGGCTCGAGGTTTACTATCATATGCTGCAGTAGATATAGACACGCAGAAGCGCAATGCTCATCAAAACCCCTGATCAAGTTGTGCAAGGCGGTTCGGTAAGGCTAACCCGGGACTTTTTCATACAACATTTCTGGGTATGCAGAGCTCAGGGAAGGACAAACCCATATCCATATAAAAGCCTAATAGCATGAGTATAATATAACATGGGTTGCAGGCCGCGGGCCGCGACGCCCTGTGCGATAACGTACCATTTTCCAATTTGCAAACTTTCGTCGAACGCTCTTCCTTTTTCCGTGCTTTGTTCGGTCCAGGTCGAGGAAAAGTTCCAAAATCTGGAACCCAAAGTTCCAAAATTTAGAACGGGTTCCAAAAACGTTCCAAAAATTTAGCCGCATCAGGTTTGGATGGATGGTCCACCGGCGCCGAGTGAAAGAGAGACCATCCACCCCACTATGGTGTATCCAAGTTCGCCGCGACACACCTCCATGAGCCCTCCACACACATCTGTTTTCACACTGTGTCTGGGGATATGTCCGCTGAGTCTTACCTCAAAACACTTGGGCAACCCGCTCTCCAGTCCATGCTCCGTCAGATACATCTCGCGATGATGGCTGGAAGAATGAATGAACCAAGACCGTGGTGTACGTCCACAAGAATGCAAACAAAAAGAACAAGTGTGTATTTGTGCGGCTAAGGGGCTGGGGCAAGAGGGCAGGCCAGTCCTGGCTGCAAGTCAGATGTAGATCGCATCACAATTGAGGCTTCCGCGCTGCCATATCGAGGATTCGAAAATCAATGGTTATAAATCAATGGACAACATCGTTACGAGAAACATAAGAATCAACCTAGTCTACTCTTCCGCGTCATGACTGAGTCCTGCGCAGAGAAGAGGTAGGTTTATCCATTTAGAGAAAGAATAATAAGCAAGGCAGGTCCGTGTACACACAGGAGACGACGACCAGGGTTCAGGGATCCTGTTCTCAAACAAGGAGGTAAATTTGCAATGACTTAAACAGCGAGCAGCTGTGCAATGAGCAAACCAAAGTATGTCTTTAACTTTGGGGAAAGGCACTACGTCAGACCGCACCCGCATCCGCCACAGAACCGGTCGGTCGGCCGTCGTGGTGTCCCACATTGCGTACAGAACCGCTGAGGTGAAGCCGCTGGTTGGGGAGCACCCACAGAGGGCCGCATGGGAGAGCCCATGGCGGCCGCACCAGTGCCAGCACGCACTGATGGCGTGCGTTGAATGGCTGGAGTTGCCGTGCTGACGCTGCGTCGTGGTGAAGTCCCACCCATGGGTCCTGGATTCTCCATACCAAGACCCATATCTCGAGCCAGCGCTTTCAGAGGGCTGGCTTGACCGTTGGGAGGGAGGCGAGCCGACGGAGTACGCTGAATGAAGGGAGAACGTTGAATAGAAGAAGAACGCTGCACGTTTGGTGAAGTGGCTCTTGGAGGGCTAGCAGCAATGGAACCTGCTCCGACACGGCTGGACGGCAGTCGCTGAAGAGCCATCGGTGAACCGGCTGGGGGTCGACCCATCGCTGGCGAAATGCCTCGCGTGGAAGGTTGACGGGTGATCGGCGACGCCGTAGGGGCGCCGGCGATATTACTATTACTTAGAGATGGACGACGCGGCGACGATGGGTACTGCTGAGACTGCAGTACACTTGCGTTGGGTTGTTGATAGGGAGAAAGAGCAGATCGTGCACCAGCTTGGGAGGATGCAGCTGCTGGGGCTGCTCGCGGAGGCGGCTTTGGTCTGGTTATGGCCGTTCGACAATGAGGAATGTGGCGCTCTGCGGCCTGAGGATTGAAACGGCGGGTACAGTATGGGCACATTATGTAATCTGGGTTCTCCGAAGGAGGCGGCGGAGGTAGCTCCTTCGAGATATTACCACCTCTTGCAATGATTGCCTGGGCGAGCTTTGCAGTTCGGAGTGCAGCCTGGAACTCCTCGTGTTCACGCTTCCACTTTGCATCTTTAGCGGGCCTTGAAGTATCTGAGCTCTGCGATTCCGCCTCTGCGATGGCTCTTCTAGGGTCATAGGTTGTCCGCTTGTTGGATTTGGACTCAATAGGGCCTTTGCAGACACGACTGTGCTTATCGATGCGGTCAGGCGCAAAGTAGCGCTGACACATAGAGCACTGCACACGCTCGACTGTACCCTCACTCTCGGCTTCAAGCATGTCTGGTAACGTGGAAGGAGCGAATGTGACCGAGGTGATTGACCTTTCGCCACCTCGGCTGGTAGAGGTTGATCCGAAGTTAGCAGCAGTGCTGCTCGGAACAGACGCTCCCGACCGTGCTGATAGTGGCTCCTCTGCACTAAGCTCGCCTCCTTCAAGGGCTTCACCACCATCGCGAACAGCGCTACCATCGGCACGAGTTCCAGCAAACTTCCGTTCGATTTCGGCAGAATCATGTGCACCATGATATACCGCATTGACTTCATGTGGCGCTGAAGCTCCTTCAATCGGTGGAAGCCCCACTCCATCATCTCCAGCATCTGCTCCAGGCTGATGTGATCGAGTAGGACCTCTTGCCGAGAGAGGCATAGGCTTAGGGTTTAAGGGTGGGTACATGTCTCCTCCAGCCCCGACGAAGCCAGAGGCTGGTCCAAGCGTTTGAGTCGCAACGGGACCCATGGACTGCGTTGCTCCTGGCTTTGTCTGCTGAGTCTGAGTTGAGGTACGTGCAACTACCCGAGCTGCTGGGCGATCGCGCGTGCACGAGCGATTATGCACCGTCAGACTTTGTGGGAGGAACTTCCGTCCACAGAACTCGCATGGCACAAGAGCTTCGTCTGTGTACGTGCGGAAGGCCATATCGTTATACTCATCAACGTTCACCTTACCACCACCGGTCCCACCGCCACCCAGGACGCGATCAAGATCCGGGGGTGGGCGGGGCAGCGGTCGACGCTCATGCTTCGGTTTGAGCGCCTCGCGTTGCTCCCAGAGTTTTTGACACTGAGGCAGATGGATACGCAGCGAGTTGGTGCCGTACTCTCGGCCGCAGATGTAGCAACAGAGCGAAGGCGGGCGTCTACCCATGCCCCTTGCTGGGAATGGAATATTCATGTGTGGATATCGATCAGATGCGCAACTCCACCCAGGGTTTCCACGTGGTTCTTAGTTCTCAGATCAATGAGGCTGCGTTTTGGATGGCCTTCAGGCCGTCACCTCTTCCGTGCACTGCGGAAACCGAGTCGACGTCAATGATGAGAAACCGATTCCAGTGACATGAATTTAGCCTGATCCGGCTAAAAACGGCGTTTCGTGACCTGGGAATTCGTCGCCACTTCAAGTCGGAGCTGTGATATTTCGGCACCCCGTAGTCCGGAGGTACGAGGCGGAGAACCCAAGTGTTGGAGCTGGATGGGAGCCTGGCAACGGCATCCTTGCGGTTGGAAGCGGGTGCTAGGTTGTGGCAGGCCTGATAATTCCGGACCTGGTTTTTTCTTGTATGTCTAGAGAATCAGAGTCCCGAGCGGACCACTTCTAACAAGTTGCAAATTTGAATTCGAACCTGGAAGACGCTTGCAATTTTGGCGTACTAAATTGCACGATCCCGAAGGATGTGCGCCGTAGTGATTGCGATTCCATCGGCTGCAGCGTGTCGCCAGCGTGTTTCATATTTATTCATCTTCCTCGGAGGTATGCCCTCGCGCGAAATGGACAAATCCCGCGAGCCTCCGCGGACCGGGGTGACGGAATACCCCGCTCCGCGAGAAAAAGAGGGAAATTGAAGGAAAAAGCAAGGGGTGAAAGTGAGTGATTAAACATGCGATTTGGTGGCAATGCCGAGACTGGATGGGTGGGGAACCTATACTGTGTGGTAGCTGCGCTAGATTCCATTCAAAACAATTCATCCCGTCGGAGTGATCACTACTCGATCACCCTACTTTCACCCAAACTAGCTCTTCGCCTCATTCGGGTTTTCGGTCTCTCGCCGCCGGAAAAACGCCGAAGGAGTGCGTTTTGACGAGGGCGCGCCCATTATTCTCAGATCGCACCGATGTGGCGTGCTGACGACCTGCGTTCTGTATCGAACGCGCAAGTCGCAGTGTCCGCTGCGCAGTGTAGCACTGAGAAAATTTGCACTTTCCAAGTTCGCGCGAAGCTGATGAGAATCATTCCGAAATGCCGAAACCAGCTATTTGAACACAAATGGCTCACTCCTGTCATGAAATAACCTCTGCACATTATAGGTATTTCCAAACCTAACCATGTTCTCCGTTGCCGGCAGCATCAAGCAAGCGCTCACTGAGAAGTCCACTGTTGTTATGGGACAGGCAGCAGAAGGCAAGTGGGATGCTCGCTACGCACACGAGGTGCCCCACACCAACACCTACTACGCCAAGTGCATGCTCGCAGGTATCGCCTCCTGCGGTGCCACTCACTGGGCTATCACTCCTCTCGATGTCGCCAAGTGCAACATGCAGGTCAACCCCGGCAAGTACCAGGGTCTCTTGGGTACCATCAAGACCATCGTTGCTGAGGAGGGTGGTTCCGCCATCTGGAAGGGTTGGGCTCCCACTGCTATTGGTTACTCTCTCCAGGGTATGTTCAAGTTCGGTCTCTACGAGTACTTCAAGGACTTCTACTCGAACTTGGCTGGTAAGGAGAACGCTTACAACTACCGTGGTTTGATCTACCTTGCTGGTTCCGCTTCGGCTGAGGTCTTCGCTGACATTGCTCTTTGCCCCATGGAAATGGTCAAGGTCAAGGTCCAGACTTCTCCCAAGGGTACCTTCCCCGTCGCTCTCGGCCCTGCTACCTCCAAGATGTGGGAGATGCGCGCCGAGACTCGCTTCCCCTTCGGCTCTGTCGTTCCTCTCTGGTCTCGTCAGATCCCCTACACCATGGCCAAGTTCTTCTTCTTCGAGAAGGTCGTCGAGATGTTCTACACCTACGTCTTCACCCAGCCCAAGGAGACCTACTCCAAGGCTACTCAGCTCAGCATCACCTTCGCTTCCGGTTACCTCGCCGGTATCATCTGCGCTGTCGTCTCGCACCCTGCCGACTCGCTCGTCTCGCAGCTCGCTAAGGCTGAGAACAAGGGCAAGTCCTTCGGCCAGATTGCTAGCGAGGTCGGTGTTAAGAACCTTATGACTAAGGGTCTTGGTACTCGTGTCCTCATGATCGGTACTCTTACTGGTCTCCAGTGGTGGATCTACGATACCCTCAAGACCATTATGAAGCTCGGTACCACCGGTGGTGCTAAGAAGTAAATGGGTCGACCGCTCCGCCACTCTGTGTACAGCTAGAGGAACAGAAGTAGCTGGAAGATTGTATCGGTGGTTCTAGAAGCTCGCTGATTGTTGCTCTACAGCGTCGTGTCGCGCCACCATCACCAGCGCTACTACCACCGCCGTCACACGCACACATACACATACACATATATTCATGTTCGCGTGTATATGTGTGTGTCTCCTCAAGTGTATGGATCGATACCGAAAGTTTTGTCTTGTTCGTTGTTGGTAAGAAACAATACAATCTCGACTGAAGCAGGCAGGCAACGCCAGAACAGTTTCAAACAACCAGTGAAATAGCAAGCTAGAGGCATTATACAATGCAGTGAATTACGGTACTGCTCAATGATAAGATGACATCACTCCCCCGAAACAAACGGCATGTCGGAGGGACTGTGAGTCAGGTTTTTGACTTTGGTCCTATACATTTCCGTCGTTCAAGAAACTCCATCTTCCCGTGCTTGGGCACCTAGAATAGTCACATTCTTTTGCAGATATTTGCATTTTACATAACTCCCCCTGCACGGATCCCGAGAAAGCATGTCCTCTGACCTCGAATTTCGCGAAGTTGCGGCCAGCGCTGGTACTCTTGTGGTACGTTAGATAGCATTTGCATGTAGTATGATGGTTGTACAGGAGCTTACCCCAATATACATCTGATAATGATGTATATATTGCGTCTATGGCATGTATAATTCCTCATCGCCATGACATGCCTCCCTTTTTCCCTCTATTTATTTAGTTCGTGGGTGGACTGGCTGCTGAGGTAACAGAAGACATCCTATATAACGCGTTCATCCCATTTGGTAACATCACCTCTGTGACAATCCGCACTGACGCTGACGGTAAGCCGCGTGGATTTGGGTTCGTCGCATTCGAGGACCCCGCGGATGCAAAGGAAGCAATCGAGAATATGCACGACTCCGAACTCATGGGCCGCGTGATCAAGTGTAACATTGGACAGACTCGTGCCGAGCGCACCCAGGGTGCATGGGCAAATGCAGATCAGTGGTACGGTTTGACTGGCGCAAGGGACTCAACAATGGGCACAGAGACTCGGCAGCCTGACGAGCAGTAATCGTCATGTTCCGCTCTCCCCCTCGTTCGAGGAAATTCACGCGAGGCAAAGAGCGTTCCCTAGGCCTCTAGCCACTCGCCGATGTGCAGCTAAATCAAGGATGCTGGCTGCACGCTCTTTACCATCGCAACCCTTGATCAAATGTATATAGTCTTGAAGAACAGTTGTTTATGATTCCACACTCCATGATCCGATTGGTCGGATGGCGCTCCTTAGAGCGACACGAATCGGTGCCAAGATCATCATTGGATGATGTGTGTCACTCACGGTTCTGCGCATTGCCCGCTCTGAACCTGGCATAATGTTGCACCTTGTACGTTGGGAGATGGATCAAGCCTCAGGGCTATTCCTGAATCGTCGAACAATGCGTAAGTACCATGGTTGATAGTGAGACAGGTCGTGATTTGATCGTTCTGACAATATGAATACAGAATTGCATACACTAGCTCTGTGTCGTGACGCCTCATCTTGAGCGCTGCTGGGCGTTTGGCCCTCGGGAGCACCACTCAGGAATCCACGCCCTGACACAGACAAACGGCTGTTTTGAACTGAACTTTCGAGTATTTCCATGGGGTGTAAAAGTGGGTAGACAAGGTGTGCTCGCTGTGAGAATATCCTTTCAGTGAGTTTTTTATATTAATATACGCTGAATGAAACTCTCTTTATCGCCCGGGACCCAAACAATCATCCTGATTCTCAACAAGCGTGCCATCTTCTCTTGGTTAGTTACTCACTCGACTGCGTCGACCCTAGTTTGGATCCCCACACAGCAATACGTGACAAGCTACAGAACTCAAACGGTTTAGGTCCTTAGCTAGAACATACTCGTTGCTGCCTGCGCGCACATGTCTAACAGAACCGCCGGAAACCAGGGCGACCAGTCCGATTTGGATTTGGAACTTGACTATAGCCCTCGAGGCGGAAGCTCTGCAGATAATGTGCTAAGGGGTAACCCACATCTACGGAGTCAAGATGACTCTCTTGGTCTTGATGACTTTAGTTTCGATGATGACGAACCCTTGGACCTTGGTGGTGATGAGCTGGTGAGAGTCGAGCGCCGTCAGAACGGCTCGAACCAACCCTCTCTTCAGCAGCAGCTCCAGCAACAGCTCGAGCAGCACCAACAGCGCGAACTCGAAGCACAGCAACAGCAACAGCAACAACCACCCCAGCAGCAGGGTGCAGACGAGGCGGATGACTTTGTGGCGCCACTACCTGGACAAGGCTCACACTCCGCTCAAGGCGTCCTAAACCAAGACCCTTCACAGCATGGAACCAACTCAACAGATGCTCAACAAAATGAAGAAGAGGCAGACTTTGATGAGTCTGAAATTGATCTAGAAGCCTCTGCTGTTCTCGTTCCTCGGAATCAAGGCATACTCGCCGGATTACAGAGTGCGATTGAGCAAAGAAAGAAGGAAATCGACGAGGGCAGTGTTGAAGTTGAAGTGGCGACCACGACCGTCCCGTCCGCTGATGCGTGGAATGATGTGCCCGACACCGATAGAGGTAAAGGATTGGCGATGGGCCTCTTGAGAGCCATCGAACAGCAGAGAGCCGAGCAAGAGCAGTCCAACCCCGCTGCTGAGGCGCATTATGAGGATCCAGACCCCAGGCCAGACGAGGTTGAGTCGAAAGGTCATGTAGTACTCGACACAACTCTCGATACAGACGCACCTACCCCTGTCGAAGCGGCGGCTAGCAAGCAAATAAGCATTGGGGGTGAACCCTTCGAACAGTGGTGGTCTTCTCCCGATATCACGAGGTTCTCAGACAATGCCAAGGCCTGTCTTCAAACCAGCGCCCTCGAGGTTGCCGCTCAGGTAAAGGCGCTGATCAATCAGGAGATGCTCTTGGCGCAACAAGATGGCATAGATGACCCTTTCTCCTCCTTTGTGAGTCGAGTACGGGAGTTGGCGCAGCAGCACTATTCATCTGGGTTGCTCCCCGACGACATATCTATTCACGAAATCGAGCAAATTCTAGTGACACCAGCCATCGTGTTTGCCGCAGAAACGCAGACCGAGCAGGAATCCTATTTGATTCGTGCTGCAAAGTTCGGTTGTGCCAAGCTTGCTAAAGCACTCTTGGAACTAGGTGTTAACCCACTTGATCGGTACCAGCTCTCGGTAGACGGTACCAATGCGCTGTCTTGTGCCTGCTTGGGTGGTCACAAAACAGTCGTTGAACTCCTTCTTCATAACACTAAAGCTGGACCAGAATCCGATCCACAGTCGATGAGCAAGTACCTTGGCGTACTCATGCGAACGAGCGATGCACACGGTTGGACAGCACTTCACGATGCGGTTCAGTCCGGGAACCTTGATTGTCTCCAGGCCATCCTGAAGGCAATAGTTGAGCACATGCCGCATGATGACGCGAAAGTCCTGGCCTCGCCTTGTAACCATTGTGGCCGAACACCTCTTGATATCGCACGCTCAAAAGGACCTGCAGTTGAGAAGGCAGTGATGAATGCATATGCAGTTACAGGTCTGCTCTAGTCGACTCAGTAGAAAACTATCATAAACCAGCTGTAGCCGAGCTGTCGGTTGGATCTAATACTTCAGTTCAATAAGAAGACAATGTGTTTTTGTATGCTAATGTGACCTTGATCTGCGATATGGCTAGGTATGTATATCTCTGAAAAAGCCGCTACAGGGTTGCAAACAATATCGGTGGCTTTTCTATATCTATCCTCAGTCATCTAGTCGAGACTTCTTTCCAAAGAGCCGTCCAAACCAGCTGCCAGCGCTACCAGAGTGATTAAGATCCATACGATGGCCCGATGGTTGTGAACCGAAGAATCCTCGGCCGGAATCGTATGAATCGAATCGAGTATACTCTTGTGATGATCGAGGACGAGAGGAAGGTGGACTGGAACGGAAGAAGCTAAGATAGACCAGGTATAGAAGTAATGCCATAGCGAACAGCGTCTCACCGAGAACGAGAACTCGATTCCAAAGCGAGCCTACGAGCGCGAAACGAGAAGACCTTAGGGCTCGCAAATCGCGCCGCTCGGCCTTAGTACATGTGAGGATAGGTTGGAGCGTGCCAACAGCCTCTAGTAGAAGGTTATGAATGGCTTTGACATCGTGACGCGCGGGTCGAAGATAGTACAAAGCCTCATTGAATCGGTTCATTGAGATGAGACTCTGCGTCTTTTGCAGCTTAAACTGGAGCATATTGTAGCGCTCGATGAAATTGCTCAAGTTCTCGCCCATCAGGTCGCGAGGGTTACGTCTATAATGCAACGCCAGCACCTGAATCGCTTTGAGCTCATTAAGTGCCTCAGTCAACTCCGAGTAGACGACATTTCGGGCAATGGAATCTCGAATGGCAAATGAAGAATCCATCATTTGAGAGAAGTGGCCGAAGGGGGTGAGACCAACGGTCCACATAAAGTCGGTCTCGGTTTGGTTCAGATAAGGATTGAAAAGCACGCCGGTTGGTGCAACACCCCATAGTGTCTGGAGCAACGAGGCAAAGAGGGCACGCGAGGCGTCAGCAGGATCAAACTTCATTGGCTGGCCATTGCATGTTGAATCGAGCTGAGTTAACGGTGCACGGGTTTGGACAGCGACAACCAGATCTGGGAATGATACGGACTGGTGGAATCGGTCGAGCAAGAGAACGTCGGTCGTCTTGAGATCAAAGACGAACGCGTTAACGACTCGGACGTCATCATCAAGGAGCTCATCATCGTCTAACTTAACCTGAGTCGCCTTAGTGACCTTCTTGGCCTTTGTGGTGACGGTCGCAGTTTCGGCCTTGGCAAGGTCTTCTTCGGTGTCACCACCAAGCGCACCACGTCGGGCACGGCGAGCATTTAGCTTCTCGTTCTTCTCAAGCTTCTTTTTGTCAGCATGAAGTTCTTGAACACGCTTGACAACGCCGGAGCGCATACTCCAGAAACCGCGCTCGAAATGCTCAAGCCAGTCATGTAGCGCACCTGAGTCCAGATAAAGATGCATTTGAGTCTTGAGGTTCTCGCCTGCAATGAAATTCGAAGTATGACTCTTCGTGGCATGAGAGAAAGCAGCCACACAAAGTTCACACTGGTCAAAACTGACCTGGCTCACGCTCACCTCGACATCCTGGTCGGCCACAGCAAGATCCTGCAATCGAGCTGTCATCAGCTTCCAACGAGCGAGCTCATGCTCCACGACATACTCATGATCGGTTACAACCACAAGGTTCACGACAATACGGCGATGGTACTTAACAGGCAGATGCCACAAAGGAGGTCCGATCAAGCTCTCGGTCGTTCGTCGAACCGCGCGAGCAATTTCGGCCATGAATTCATGACCTTTGGCAAGCATATCTAGCTTGCGAGCCTTGCGCTTTTCTTCTTTCGACAGCTTATGGTAATCAAGAATCTCTAGTGCTGCCTTTACCTCCTCGTTTTCTTCTGTGATCTCTTCTTCATCCATATCAGCAAGCTTGGCCTTGGCTGCGTCTCGCTCATCCTGCATTTCCCGCTTGCGACGCTTCTCCTCACGTTTGAACGTCTTCTTTGTCTCCTTGCGGTGACGATGGAACAAGCGATCAAGGCGTGGCAGGGACATTTCCGTAAAGATGCCATCACCCATGGTCTGAGGGCCATATGTGACTGGGCCAGCCATCAAGTCAATGAACGCAAATCTCCTACGAGAGGCCCACACCACAGATTCGCACGTTGGCATCACCTTCTTCGTGAAGTCCTCAGCTGTCTGTGCACTGACTTCGTCGCGCTCGCTATAGACGTACCTGACGGGAACACGCTTTCCAACCTTAGCCCTGATGTTTGCTTCGTCATCGAAGTCACCCTCCCAGTCTGTTGGAATGCCTTCAAGTCGCTGCGCAAACTTGACAGTAGGCACCTTGGGATTCAGGAGGTAAATCGTGTAGTGAAGCTTGCTGGTTTCGAAATCTTGCTGCAGTACTCGCTCAACGACTCGGTGCGGGATGTGGTACCATATCTTGTCAGCAGGCCTGGGCAGCTGGCGAACGCCCTGAGAATAGTGGTAGGCTCGATACTTTTCGTGCTTTTCCGCCTGAACATCAACGACCTCTTGGATTGCTGTGTTAACAGCTCGTGTCAACTCGGGGCTTGCCTTGGACACCTTGAACAGATACTTCTGCTTGAAGGGCAATGCATTTCCGTGCCGTTGATTGCTCCCCGTGGCCAGAGAGGTGTGATCCGCACGGAACTCATTAGGAGGGGCAAACACGGCATAGGGGTGAGCATGAAGGTTGATGCCGCTGGTATCAATATAACGCTGCAGCTCATCCTCATGCAGGACGAACTTTCGGTATCCCTCGCCCTCGAAGCCGACCAATTTCACTTCAACCAGGATCTACAACACGGTAACGGAGAAGCACAGGGGCCATGCAATCATGAGCATATGTGTGATACTCAAAGAACGGATAGGGGAAAGAGAGTATGCTCATACAGTTTGAGAGCTGTTAACCCTTATCCTACTTACGGAAGCCTCAAAATCTTGAGCATCGCTGAGCATCTTATTGAAGGATAGGCCTTGATCCTTGGAGAATAGCTGCTCGCGATCGGCCTTGGATGTGGCCTTGTACCAAACATCCTCATGAGCGATGCTGTTCAGCAGGGGCGACTTATCCTCCAAATCAAAGAAAATATCATGCGCTACGGCAAGGGAAAACAGCACACATAGTGCCGCCCAACACGCGCGATGCATGATGAGGATAGGGTATTCAAGCGCAGTACGCGGCACGATACTAAATGATTTAATCGATTTAGCTCCTACTGTCTTGCAATATCCCTAAACTGACTTGAAATGAGATCACGGAAATGGATGTGGGAAGAAGTAACGCGAATTAGTCGTCATAGATTCAGGTTTTGCGTGATTATAAAGTTACAGAATGGCGTAAAATATCCCCCATTATCGAGACCTTTAGGCTGCTAGTCCTAGCATCCATGGTGATCCCCTCAATTCCAACTTCAAACAATGTTCTGATCGCCCTCAAACCTCGTCTGTCAGCACCCAATCAGGTGGAGTGAGGGGTGAAATTTGTACAAGTCACTGTTCGCACCTAGGATACACCCCACGGTGCGGGAGAATTCGGCATCGAGCCTTCGTAATTTAGGTTACTCCCCCAGAGGGCTATTTAGATGCCAGATCAATGATAAAGAATTGTCATAAATTCTTGACTATCTGACGCAGGTTTTCCCTAAGGATCCAAGCAGCGTCTAGGGAATCGAGTCGAAATCAAGAGCACGTCATGCAGAGAATGACCTGGTGACAAATGTATCGTCCAGTGGTTGTCCAATATGTGTATGATATTGACGGAGTCGAATGCGGACGTAGCTCCTCACTTCAGTACAAGCCCAGAAATGGTTTTTTGATTGATAGATCTCTCAGAGCCCATGGCCAAAAGTTCCGCAAGAACCACAACATTGCATTGGTTCAGCCCGCTGACGCAGTACATTTCGATGATTGAATGCAAGGCATCCAATATCGGCATATTTGAGCCATCTGCACGCCAAAGCGCGTATCATGTACAAGTTCTAATCCCGTAGAAGGCCTGGTATGACACATTGGTGTGGATACCAGTCCCCTGAAAAAATTCCATTACGTCATGAAACAATTCAGCTACGTCTTTCAAAAATTGTAAAATTGTTCAATGAGGAGCACAACAATGCGTGAAGTTGCGACGCGGATATGGGTGGTGTGGCACGGTGCTGGACTATGATTAATGCATCATTCGATAGCTCACGCGTTTTTTCAACTGATTATTGCACATTTAGGATGACTGAGGCTCCCGAAGGGCTCGGAACCGCGGACAACCGGTTTGCACCGAATCCGGAATCTCGGGCCGTCCATGCAATGGTCCTCCCTGTTGTGCCTAAGCCACGGAGATTCGGCACAAAATGCAAGGTGACCACCCTTGTTGTAGGTGTGGTCTTACTACTACTCTCGTTTTTACTCCTCGATTTGCTCCGAGTCTTCAGCATCCGTGTGCAGGTCTCGTCTGCAAAGACAAATCTTCAGGCTTCTGACCACGCGGGAGAGCCCAGTGTGCTCACGCTCCTTGAGCTACGCCTCTCCGACGGCCCAAGATCACTCTCGGGACATGTCAATTCGGGCACATGTTCTCTCTTCACCAAGGGCCGAGCCGCAGCACTTCTGTCTGTCTCTCTGGCTCAGAACGGCGGACAAGACGGACCTGAGCAGGAGATGGGCCCACTACCCCTCGCGTGGAGCTCCCCAGAGGAGGATGCCGAGGAGATTCATGCGGCATTATCGGTTCACTCAGTGAACATCCCAATGCTTCGCGCTTTGGCAAGCAGCTTTGCATTTGACACGAACGAACACACTATTGAAGAATTCGGCCAATTCGAAGTCGACTGCAAGTTTGACGTGGCTGTTCGCTTGTTTGGTGTGCATCTTGGAAGTCACAGCCTTACAGTATCAAAGACACTTGAGCTCTTGGATAATTCGCCCGACGGTTTAAGTCTACTTCGTCGCGCTGTAGATGATGCGGCCAACAGTTTGGCTCGAAACCTTCCTGAGATTGATTTTGGGGAAAACGCATTCACGATTACCGTTCCAATTCCCTATACTTTATCACATGAGGACCCAAAGTTTGCTGAGACGAGGTCGTTTGAGATTCAGCTTCCTCGCTTGAACTATGACGCCTTCTTCGACCTTCCTCGTTTCGCTGCTATCCTGCCACGAGGCTCGCCTCAGCACATGGTGGCCAACATGATCATGCAACAGCTTGAACGTATGGGAGGTCCTTTGGGTGTCAACGTACAGCTACTTACACGCTCCATCGACCTTGCGAACAATTCCCCGTCGCGGACTCTGACCTTCCTCGTTGAACCTATCGTCCCACTAAGCAAGAGACAAAGAGCTTGTATCTCGTACAGAGAAAACGGTAATGGCTCGCAACCGGGCTTCCCGGTTGAAATCGTTCCTTGCGTTCCATTGGAACTCATGAATGAGCACCAGACAGGCGATCCCAAGGCTAATATTGGAGCACTTGTCAGCAAGTCAGATCTTATTACTGCCTTCGTGGGAGAACACAACACAATTGCCATTTCAAGCACTGACCAAGATGTGAAGGGTGTTAATTCGCTTCGCCTTGCTTCAGATCCTTTCCCTGCAGCCGATGACCCTGCGGCCATTCGGCACTGTGTTGGAGTTTACATCAATCTAAGACAGGTTGAAGGGTTTGTTGGCTGCATGAAGTTTGTTCTCAACGACTCCATGTATGGACGAAACGATCCCGACCGAGGTTCATTCCTCATGACGCTTGAATTGAACGCTAACGTTCGAGAGCGTGTTCGATTCAATTCCTTTGTGGGGTTCCGTATGGATGACAACCTCGACCCCAGTGCTGATCCGGATCCTACAATCATTGGTCAACTGAGATATGAGTTAACGGCTAATGGATTAGGACACTTCGCATCTAACGCCACCGGCCAGCTACTGGGCCAACTCATAAGACCGCAATGGGGCGATGTTCAGGGTGGCCGCTTCAACTTCACTTTAGTGGAGCTTGGACCGGATTATACGCCTGAGGCATCGCGAATCACTGTTAACCTCGATGCTGACTTTGTTGAGCCCAAATCAACTTCTATCCGAACTCATATTTATCGTGACGCCGAATCGTTCTCAACATCGCTGCTGGAACTCAGTATCAATGAAGATTGGGTGATGCTTTCTCTTGTCGAGGATGGCGTGCGTCTCGATAAGGACCCTCGAGTCATGCTAAATTCCACAGTGGGATGGGCAGTGAGTGCTGGACTGTTGTGGAATCTGAACGCAACCAACGTGTTGAGTCACTATGGCGAGGAGCTCACTAGCTTCCAAGCTGCTTTTAAGCTTGATCAACCAGATTATATTCAGAAGGTTCATTTCTTTGTCGCTGAAGGTACAAATCTGAACCCGGAAGCGACCAACGGTAGATTCTATTGCGATTACATACTCACTGGTATTCCGCACGCCAGTGACAACATTGATCTGACTCTCGATGGGCTAGCATTTACATATTCCGCCATGTCGAGTCAGAAAGCACGCTTCCAACTCGGTCTGCACGAGGGAGACATTCATGTCAGAGCAGAGGTGCTTGAATCCCCGGATTTTAGCCCTACTGAATCCTCGCGTATTTATGCCCTTGCTGACTTCCATTACGTGAACATTGAAGACAAGCATGCTATGAATGTAACGATCGACGTCAAGTATGAGGACTCAGAGTACACCAACATTGTCCTAGGCTACGACTACACACCCGATCCCAACGACGAACGTGCCTGCTTCACCCTCTTACCTAGCACTATCCACGTGGTTCCTTTGTTCTTTGATACACAGCTCAAGGTGTGTTGGGACATCACGGGTGACGTGATTTCCGCAGGCGTTCCCGTCTTCAGTTTCAAGTTAGGGGATTCCATCTCGAGTGTTGCAAGCCTCTCTGCAGTTGTTGAGCGGGACACTCAAAAGTACGAGGTTCATTTCTATGATCGGCAATCCCCAGACGACGCTGATCCACGCATAATCTTCGAAGCGAATGGAAGGTACGATGTAAGCAGTAGTGACAACATTGCCTTGAGCTACAACATGAGCATCGAGCGTGAAGGTAGTCCTTTGTCGCACAGTATGGGTCAGTTCGGCTTTGACATGATTCATGAGCGCCTCAGGGTCGGTTTGAACATAACCGAAGGGCCGAAAGATGATGCCGAAGGCTACCGACTTCGGCTGAACTCATCTGTGGAGCTGGTCCGTGCGGAACAAGTCTATGACCTTGCTGTGACAGGCCTGATGGTCTCCGATTGGTTTACCGGCAGTGCAGATCTGGGATGGCAAATGGAACTTTTCGATCATGAAGATTCAGATGCGACAGGCATCAACTGCGCGACGCGGCTTGCATTGTCTCCTCGGAGCGTAGTCGTAACGCCGAACGAAAGTAATTTGGGTACTCAGGTACAATTTAACTTGAGCCAGCCCTCCAGGGACCAGTTCAGCTTCGTCGTCAACAGTACTGTGTATCGCTACGAGGAGACCTTCTCCATCGCAAGCGCGCAGGTCAACTTTACCAAGGCTGACGGTGCCCGAGTGAATGTTACCATATCTGAGCGTGCATCTGAAGATCATGTGCGCTTCTTGGCGGATTATGGCGCACTTGTCGACTCGAACGTGGATATCGACGGCCAGTTGATCGTTGGTTCGTCATATGCATGTAGACACGGCTTCCGCATGGAGCAGGAAGAGTCCAGCATGCGTCATACGCACTTCACACTTCGCGAGTATGTGCGAACCGACGATGGTGAAGAGTTCGATCGGTTTAGTCTCGGTGCACGTGTGAACCTCAATTCAATTGGTGACATCTACGAGCAGCCCCTGGATATCCGAACGCAGGTCGACCTCTACATTGATCAGATTGTATCTTCTGCTGTGGATACAAACCTCACTGTAGTGCGTTCCACAACAGATGAAGAAACTTACATCGTTTCTTTGTCCTTCGTCGATTTTGAAAAAGAGGCTGACGTCGAACCTAGAACCCGTCTAAGCTATGCTTCAATTGCAAAGCTAGAGCCCTCTAACACCAGCGTTACTGTCCATGGCAATGCGACCATCAACTACTCACGAGTTTCGCAGTGCGAATCGTCATTTCTCTTTGTCCGCAGGACTGATTTCATGGAGGATACGTCGAACCACACTCTGAGTCTCTCTGTCTACGAGTTCGTCCCCGAACACGTTGAGCCTCGATTTGTTATTGACCACCACGAACTATTCAAGAGAGGCCGGGAGGAACTCCATGTTTCATCAAACTTAACTTTGGACGCACCATCCATTGGCAGATCTACGATCTATCAGGCCTTTACCTACGATTCGGACCGCAGCTTTGCCGTCGAAGGTGGAGTTGGTTACAGAATGAGGTCATACGCAGGCAAATTCAACGGTACTATCAAATCTGACGACAACGAGATCAACGCTGAAGTCGGGGGTTTGATTACGGTAGACCAAGAGCCTTTCTCAAGCCCAACCGCTGCATTCTCATACGCGCGCGACGACGTGGTCCTTCAAGCATCACTCGTCATGAATGAGTATGATCCAAAGGAAACCATGGCAGAGTCTGCTCGAACACACCTGAAATCACGCTTCGTGCTAGGTTCTGATGATCGCTTAACTAATGCTTGGTACGAGCATCAGGTCGATTACCAAGGCGATGTCCTCTCTGCCCTGAATGCTAACTGCACAATTTGGCCCCATGCAATCGAATCGAACTCAAACCTTGCCTCGTTCGATGTGCAGCTCCAAGTGGCAGAGGCGCCACACACGTCGCTCCTACTTGAGCCTGAGGACAACCGATTCTATAGTGATGCGCTCATTCGTATCCCTCGTGGGTATAATGCCATTCTTGCAGAAGAACGTATCGCTCTGTGGATTGATGGTCAACCATACTTTAGCGAAGAGGCTGAGTTCCGGTTTACATTTGAACCCGAACATCAGAAGACTATCTCAGCACGTGTCGCGGCAGGAGGAAACTCCAATTCAGACTATCATGATTTCGTCGATATTGGTCTCGGATTGACATTCGATTTTGCCGCCTTCCCGCGATTTTCAGTCGCCCTGCCTTCGATCTTCATCTCAGTTGCCAATCACGTGTACTTCTCAGGCACTTTGGAAGTGGAAATTGAGAAGTTTGATGATGTATTATGTCATCTGACAGCGGGATATGGAGATTCTCGTATCTTTACTCCTTACAGCTCGATTTTCTATGCTAACTACACTCTCGCCAGAGCGAGTTACGAGGATCCCGACTTGAGATCCACGAACTATACACTCTGGGGTCAGGCATCCCTCGATCGAGAATTGAGAACAAACGGAGAGGCGACTGTGACAGTATCTCGTGGTGGAGATAACAACGTTATGGTAACTCTTAACCTTCGCGAGGCTCCAAATTCTGATATCAGCGACATCGATGACGCTCGTCTGTCGTTGAAGAGTGAGTTCAACTTGGCACGATCTGACCACCACCATGGAAACGACAATAACCACGAAAGCGTGTATGATTGGCGAATTGTATTGGCCAGCTTCATGCGCGTTCGAGGAGAGTTCATATCCTATTTCGATACTCGTGCAAATATCTCACTCGCTCGACAGTCTGACAGCGAGTATTACGTCACCTCCGATACCTTGACACTGAACGCCTCAGTGATTGAAGCCCCCACTCAAGGGCAGACGCTTGCCGACTCGCGCTTCGGACTTGTGCTCAAATCTGCATTTGATTACCACCACGAATCTCCCAGTCTCAAGTTTACCCTTCAACCTGCACTCGTTTATGACTCCAGGCCTCTTTCGAACTCGACTTTCGCTTTGGAGGTGAACACCGAACCCATCTCCGGTCGATTGACTTTGTATGAGAGCGCAGAGTCCTCCGCTGCATCACCTGACGCCTTGAGACTGGTGGTTGCAACTGCCTTTAACGTAACTAATGCTAACCACAACACAACTTTGGCCATTCACTCCACAACCTGGTTCCAGGGTGAGCGCTACACCAACTCTGCGGTACAGGCAAGCTGGGATGTGGACCGTCAGGCCGTCGACGTCAAGTATGACGATGTTTTCTCGATCCGTGAAGATTCTCCACATCTTCGAGCTCACTACATCGCCACATGGGCTTCTTCTGGCGGCACATCTATTGAGCTGATCCAGGTTCAGCTGAATGGGACTGCCACCTACGGTGATCGCCATTCAGCCGCTACAACTCGGGTCGACTACAGTCGCACGCTCAATAGTCCCAAAATCCGTGTGGAATTCGTAGAACGCGAAGCAAGATCTTCCACCGAACGTTGCTACGTCGTAATCGGCTTCTTGGCCGATCGGCAACTGAATGACGACCAGAATGGCGACACAACCGATTGTGTGGCAGATTATAACATTGTTTACAAGAACCAGACTGTTTCTCGAGGCAATATGACCCTCGAGCTTACCCAGAGACATGCTGATGGATATGTCCAAGGAATGCTCTTGTGGAACCTGAAGTTTGACGAGTTTGGATCGTCTTCGTTGGAACGACGCGTTGGTGGTGATATTGCCGGAGCCTGGCTTCCTCTCCAGGGACCAGGTTTGTCGATCACTAATACTCATAACTTGACTTGGCACAACAAGGTGCTGAGTAACGGCCTGACGAAAATCGAGTTTGAGCAACCTGTCATCTACTACGTGGATGGTATGGTGCCCGTTCACAAATCGGATGGCAAGCTGGAGGTTTACTTCCATGATTTGTCAAGTGCGGAATACTCGGTGGACCAGCTGCGCAATGCGTTTAGCCTCACCTTTATGTACTACGGTGACCTCCCCGATGAAGCCTCCGCGACGCCTTCAGATCTTGCCTTGTTCCTAGACAGCTTCGGTGTGTCATTTGCGCCCAGCTTTAAGTATCCTACCTTCCTAGGTCTCCTCGTCACCGCAGACTACTCCACCTACATCCGTCTGCTACTTGGTGTGACCCGTAGCACTGCGTTGTCTGATATCCTTCTGGCCTCTACTTCAGGACATGAAGATCAACTTGTCTCGAAACCTATTGGTCTTCCTCCAAGCGACATCGCCCGAGGTTTCGAAACGAAACATGCACTCTCAGCGTTCCTTATTGCGCAGACCAGATGGGACGCCGGAATTGGCTTTGAGGGTACGATTCAAGTCACCCAGCCCCCGAGCGACTTCACTGATCTTGCCGGAATGTCCGATTGGTACAACCTCTCATTCGATGCGTCGATCTCATCGTCATACTCTGAAGTGGTTGAATGGTCAGAGCCAAGCGACGGTGTCCGTATCGAAGTTGAGCTTTCTCAGAATGTGCCTGGTGCTCGACTGCTCGTTCGTGAAAAAGGACTCATTCCGGATGGCAAGCACTATAATTACATGGATGATACCCCCGGTCGATTCAAGACTGTGACTGTACTTCCTGTCCATCAATTCAGTGATGTTACGAACCTCCGTATCCGAGTCGAAGTCGATTCACAGTTTATTGCTAGCAACGCTGTCCAAGTTCGGATTCGAGCTACTCCAGGCACATGCGATGAGTGGAAATGCAATGGCAACGGCAACTGCGTTGTACCAGCGCTTGACCGATGTGAATGTAAACCTGGCTACTTCGGAAGTGATTGCTCAACTAGCAAGGATCAGTCCATGGCTGTGGATCAGGTCGTTACTCGTGATTTCGAGCCAAACAAGCCCGTAACATATGGAGTCACTCTTCCCCAAGCAGGACCTACTTACCGTTTGCGTGTACGCCGCAATAACATCGGCTCAACCCTTGTTGCCATGATTCAGAAAGGGCAGATCCCAACCCGAGATAACAACATCGCAACTATGTATGTTACAGAGGGAGACGAAGAGGTCGAGCTATACTTTACAACTATTGACGCCAAGCCAGAGGCACAGCCGTTACAAATGATGCGAAGCTCAACTCAGTCACTCGCCTCGGTCACAGATGATTCCTCAGAGTACTTCATTGCGCTTGAGATTATTGGCGGGGAAAGCACTACGCTGGACTTCGATGTGAAGAAGTCTGAATGTGATAGCCCTTGTCACTTAGGCTCAACATGTGATTCCACGACAAAACAGTGTGTTTGCATGCCCGGCCGTGGTTTCGCAGACTGCAGCGTTCAAGCTAAGAGGCTCGTTGTGGGTGGTGACGCTCTCGAGGGCTCTCGAACAGAGAACTTCTTTGCCTGGCTGCGATATCCCGATGCTCGTCCATGGGGTATTGCAGTGAATGTCATCAAGACTGCTCTTACACCCATGGAGCTTATCGTAACGGAGGGGGCTTATCCGACCAGTCAAGGCTTCCAAAAGAAGGTCAAGATATCAGAGAACGATCTTCGCGTTCTTCGGACTATATACGTCAATAGCGCTGATGTATCTTTCACGTCTCCACTCTATTTCGGCATGAGTGATGCGACCGTATTCAGTTACAACGTGGCAGCTGAACCTATCTTCTGCGAAAACGACTGCAGCCACCACGGTACATGCGATGTCACCACGCATGTGTGTGAGTGCGAACCAACATACTCCTGGACTCTAGATTGTGGTCTCCAAGTTTTGCCTGCCACCACAGCTTTCCAGAAGCAAGGCATCCTTTGGGAGTCCGAAAGTGCGGTCCTCCATCTCACTGAAGTTAAGCAATGCCAAATTCTCACAATGCAATTCTCCCGCGGAGAACTTGAAGTCAATGATAATCCAACGGTACTTGTTGGCAAGACCTTCGTCGGTTCAGCTGACGATGCTAAGTATGCATTTGAGAATGGCTCGCCGAATCTTGTCGCTACTTACCACACTAAAGATACGAACGGTACAGTTTTTGTCCGTCTCGTCGCATCTGATAACAATTCCTGGAGCTACTCTGTGTCCATCAGCGAACAAGTAGATCCGGACTGTAACCCAACGCCCTCCGGTGGTAGAAACGCAGACACTGGATTAATCGTTGGCATCATCATTGGAATTCTCGCATTTATCGGCATCATCTGGTTTGTGCATCGACGCGGCTACCTTAAGAGACTCACCTGCTGTCGCCCTCGCCGAGCTCAAGTAGACGACTACACAATTCTTGCAACCCCTGGCACGTCGTTGGATATGTACTACACACAAGTGTCGGTTAATTCTCAACCGAGAAACAACATCCTTTAAGACTAGGCCCAACAGATCATGCCTCAAGAGCACTCCTCTATCATCACTGTCATAACTGATAACCGTTGGCACGTGAGGTGGATGTGTGCCTCGATTGGTTCTGCAAAGGCCTATTTAACTCTGAAGATGCTTGTACAGTAAGCTATTCCGTTGCTTGGCAACACCTCAACTTTTCATCCCCTATCTTGCCATTGCTTGTATTCTAACCCTACCTTCAGGGACAATTCGGTGACCCAGCCCCTTACAGCATTTTACTCCGCTCTATATATGCCGTATCAGGTCCGAAATGCTCCCACCTAATGTTGAAACACGACATTCAGTTGCCCTTCAGATTGGGGGGGGGGGGGGAGGGGGGCATGCTTCCTTTTTTTTTTGCCCTTCTTGCTGGATGGCTTTTCCCTTCCCAATTTTAGTAACAACACCCTTCCCCCCAC
>Ga0180217_1000416_pt1 | contig 71536 bp, 73 predicted proteins | sample eDN3rd37CBELigOP_FD_128521 | JGI IMG/M metagenome (GOLD analysis project Ga0180217, IMG submission 128521) | Enriched Organic Plus compost microbial communities from Emeryville, California, USA - eDNA 3rd pass 37_C BE-Lig OP (version 2) (version 2) ...
AGGGTGTTCTTTGCGAGCACCCTTTTATATAGATGAAGATGAAAGAAGGGATTATGATAAGAGATTTACTGGAAGACACAATGAAACTCCTCTCACAAACTTACAAAAGCGATGTCGGCTTAGGAACAGATGGAGAAAATATATCCTATCACATCTACAACCTAGGAATACTATTGAAAATTCCACCTGACACCATCAAGCAATTTCAAACACCTGAAGACGTAGTGGAGTTTATACAAGAGCAGATTGGTTAACGAGAATAGATGGCACAATGAGAAGGTGGAACATTCGTCCATCTTCTTTTATTTTCGTTTTTTTCGTTTTTTATCACGTTATATCAACTGATGGATTGCTATTTCTAGATTCGTTAAAAATCCCAATTACGATACCAGTTATTGGAGTATTTAAATCGGAACAATTCCCCACACAACTCTGGTCCATTTAGAACTTATTTCCACAGAAAATTTCTAATTGCAAAGCGAAATCTAAGTTGTACTTTTCAAATTTGGTGAAAAGGTTAAAGAAACCTCAACTTTTACTAAATGAAGCGTGGAAAGACGATGAATGTGTATTGGGGCAGGGAAAGTTTTGAGGAAACAATTGAAAAGTATAGAGAAATAAAAAGAGGTGGATTATTCCACCTCAATGTCATGAATATCTAGATCGACAATTTCTAGGTCTTCATTTAGATTTATAGAAAATTTTACACTTAAATCAACCTCGTCAGAACCCATGTGTAGAAATTCCTCATCGCCTGGTTCATATCCTGGATTTCTTTCGTTTACTTCAAAATATGTTTCTACTACAACATAGCCTGTAACAATAATATTTTCTAATACAGTCTCTACTTCAATATATTCGACCTTTTTATAGTCCATAGAACTCATCTCTAACCATTCTGTTTCAAAAGTTTCCACTTCAAGTGGAATACTGTGTGGATGATTCAAAAGATAGGATGAACAGTAATTATAAATTTCATTAAAATACTGATGTTGTTCTAACATTGCCATAATAAGATGAGGATTGTTCGGATAGTCTATTTCCTCAACCAATTTCTCTAGTTTATGCACTTTTTGGAGGTCTTTTACCTCTTTTGATTTTTGGATAAACTCTTGTGCGTTTTTATACATTACAAAGACAGTGGAATCCTTCTCTAAATCAGGGTGAAGTTTCTCATTTTTATAGAAATCTTCCGTATTAGATGTGATGAAATAACAACAATCAATTTCGTGACTTTTAACGAACTCTACATAAGACAACCAAATTATGGCGTCTCTAAACTCCAGTTTACTTTCAGAAAACGGTTTAATTCGTTTAATGGAGCGTTCTACAAGTTCAGGCAGTATCTCATTGGAATATGGAATAATTTCAATGATGCCATTATCCTCTAATTCTGATAAACGGTCCCCCAATTTATTAAGATAATCCTCAACGGTTATTTTCCATTCAAATGGAGAGCCATCTGTTCTTCTTATATACTTTTGCATTAATTTGTTTTTATTGTTTTCAATAACTTCATAGTGTTTTCTCAGTTCTTTTTCAAAATTATTCAAGATTTCTTTTCTTACTACTTCAGACATACACAATGCGATATGTCCTGCTTCAGCCAATTCAATCAGGATGCGATTGTATAGGTTCTCTTGCATAAAAGGATCTGTATAACAAAAGTTAGAATCTAAAAAAACGTACATTAAGACAACTCCTAATATGAAATATAAAAATAATCTGCAATTCAATATTACCATATTAATCGTTTTATAGAAAAGATTGGGAGTAATGAGATAGGTTTATTGATAATGAAATTAAAAACGATTCGAAAAGCGATACGAATCGTCCTTGAAAGGATTGTCATATCCATGCTTTTCAAATCGTTTCAAACATTTCTTCCTTCTAGGTAAGAAATAAGAATATCAAGATATCGTATTCGTATCAATCCATGTATCGAGTTCGTGTAATGAATAAAAGACATGGGTCAATTCTTCTTCTAGAAATAAGTAGAATTCCTCATCTAATGGATTACATTTCACCAAGTATTGTTGCCCAAGGATATTCAACTTTACTGCATATTTGTGAACCAAAATGACAGTTCCTTTTCTTCCTTTTTCAATCATCATCCAATAGAACAGTAGCATAGTAGAAGATAGTCTAGGTTTGAAGCGTTTTCTTCTCATAGGATAGTTATCCCCAAGTTTGTTAAAAACTATACGTAAAGGTAATTTATAAACTTGGTTCAGCAAGGTGTTGATTATGATTTAATTGTAATAGAGAACAGCCTCTTTAAAACAGTGAAACTCTTTGTGATCTACCCGTGTACTTTTGTTTTTACGGTTGTTTAATACATGATGTTTCTCTCCTTTAGAATCGAACATGATTTCCATTTTCCGCATTTTAATTTCACGTTGAATCTTTTGAAAAACTTCGTGTTTTCTTCCATCGAACATTAGAAGTGATATAGCATGATGTCGAAAAAAAGGAAATTGGTTACTTCGAAAGTGGTCATATCTACAACCCTCAACACCTTAAACACATTTAACTCTTTTTGAACCGACAACCATACATAAAAATGCTTGTTATAAAAATGAGATTGAATACTAGAAATCTTCCTGACTTACCCCTTACTGTTTCTTTCGCTATCTTTAGAAAAGAGGGGTAAATCCTTGCACAATAAAACACCATTCAAAAAGGATGGTGTTCTGTATAGTTATTCTTTTACTTGTTCGACAAGATGTGGCTCAATCTTCTCTATTTGCTGCGTTTCCTCTGGCGTATTTCCGTGGACAATCACAACCGCTCTTTCTTCACTTTCGAGTGAAAGAAGAATGAACGTGCCACTTTTTCTTTTTTGCAGTCGTCCCACGAAAGGCTCTCCATTTAGTTCAAATGCCACATCATATAAATCATTTCGAAAAGGCTGCGCCTTTACATTTGTAATTTCGATTTTAGTTAAATCCAATGTTAGTTGTTGTGTCATGTTTTATCTCTCCTTCTAAACTACATTAATTCGTGATAGCGAACTAATAATCCTGCTAATAAAAAAACCACCCAATAAATGGATGGTTATTTGAGGTCTTTTACGACATTGATAGATTTTCCATATTCGTAAGGCTGTGAATAGTACACTTTTTTACAATCGACACATTCGACGTTGCATAGACGATCATAGTCCAATTTGTTTTTAATTCCCTCTGGGTATTCTTCTATATCAATCACCAAGAGCACGCCACCGCATTCTTTACAATTCATCACTTCACCTCTTACATGTTTTCTTCAAGGAAATTATCCCACATTCTCTCTCCAGCTTGTCCATATTTCTCCAAGAATTCTCTCGTTAATTCATCTCGCTTAATTTCAATCAATTCTTTTAAGGTAATTCTTCCGCGATCTTCAAAATTCTCCGCAATCGACATCGTAAGATACCATAGTTTTCTATAACATTCAGGGTCTTCTGATATAAACTCCCAAAAATCACGCCCTGCTTTAAAATCAAAAGATAAGTATTGTTGTGTGATTCCACTTACACGTTCTGCTTTTCCATATGTAACGCCTAAAAGACCCGCACTGCCAGGGGCACGCCTTACTGCTGATTGCAATTCTTGGCTGATTTGGACACAGATATCTTTATTTACCGTATTGGGACCCGATTTCATTTGTATGTACCAACGAACAGGAAACCCTAATTCATTGGTCTTTACAATCGAAATATCTGCTCCTCCAACTCCAGTGGTTTCACAAAAGCAGGTAGCGATTTTTTGAATCGTCATACCAAATCCTGTGCTAGTGGATCGTTCAATTCTAGCATTTAGCATATATTCTACGATGTCATAGGCTGAGTTTAATTCAGCCGCTGTCCCTACAAGTTTCATCAGCAATGGATTCGGAGTCAAATCATCTAAATGCAAGTTTCGTAGATTTCTAAACACATTTCTCATGTATTTAATCAAGATTTCTTGAACTTCGAACGTAATATCCGTTCCATCAATTTTTCGAATACGATCAGGCAAATTGGTTCCCTCCAATAAAAAAAGATATAGGAAATTCATCCCATATCTTATCATAACACAGCGTGCACAAGTTCGTCTTTGGGTGCTTCAATTTTTCCCAAAAATTCGTAAATAGATTTTCCTAATGCCTCGGCTAATCTTGTCGGAACGGCATTACCAATTTGAGTATATTGTTGAATAAGGGTTCCTGCCACTTTATAACCAGCAGGAAATTCTTGAATGGCGATATACTCTTCAATAGATAGGGGGCGATCTTCATATGGATGTCCAATATTGGTCGAATTTTGTGATGGACTAGTTAAAAGAGTTGGGGCAGGTTTGTTGACACTTACACGACGGAAAAAGCCAACTTTTCCTCCTCCACTTGAATATGCTCCACCCATTGCTTCCCTTACAACATCGTCACCGTATGGACGTAAATCTCGCCAGTTTCCGCCGCCTTTTGGAATCATTTTCATCCATTTTAACCTTTCAGGTGAATAGTTTACATAATGATGTTCTTTTATATGTAACTCTTTTAAGACATCACCAAATGTCTTCCACCGCTCTTTTCCATCTTGACCATTTTTGCTATGCGTTGGTTTTGGGAAGAAAAACTCTTCTTTGATGGACTTTTTCACCCCAAGAACGAACACTCTCTCCCTCGTTTGCGCAACACCGTAGTTTGCAGCATTTAAGGTTTCATACTTGACCTCATAACTAGGAAATTGTTGAAGTAAATAAGTCAAAGCACTTCCTTTTTGTTCTTCAGGTAACAACTCTCTTGTTTTCTGTTCTTCCACCGATACATGTTTTAACCGTGCATTTAATAGACCTGTTACATTTTCAATGAAGAAGATTTTGGGCTGAATTTCCTCCACAAGTTCCGCAAATTTTAACATTGCTTGTCCTCTTTCATCACCAAAAGCAAGACGCTTTCCAGCCGTTGAGAAACTTTGGCATGGACTTCCACCAAAAAACAAATCTAGTTCTTCATTCGGTTCAAGTCCTGCTTCTTTGTAAATTCGTTCTTTTGTATATTCCATAATATCCCCTTGTTTAACATTCAAATCAGGGTGATTGGCTTTCAATGTTTCACAATAAGTTTCTTCAAGTTCAACTGCTAATTTGACATCAAAGCCTGCTCGTTTAATACCTATATCTAATCCGCCCGCTCCTGCAAACAACGATACGGCTTTTCTCATTTTACTTCACCTACTACATTTCATATTTCGACAATTTTCATTTAGGCAATTATATCATTTTTATCGCTATCGGTCCAATAATTTAATTTTCCAACAAGTAAGAGGTGTTTAATCTTCGTCAATGTCAAAACCCAATTGGCTTGCGACTTCTTCATAATAGTAAAACCATATGTCATGCAAGTTATCGAAATATTGATGTGCCTTCAATCGATCCTCTCCATAACGGAAAAACAAAAAAAGAAACGGAAATCCGCTTCTTTTTCTTAATTTCGAAGAACAGGGAACAATTGTGCAAACGCATCGAAGGTGTGTTGTGCTTCCTCGACCGTACGCATATCAAATGCCCAATACACTTCACTTTTCCATTGTTTGACTTGCTCTTCGTCTAATTTTATTTTTTCACCGATGATTCGGATGAATTTTAATGTGTCGTCATTGATGAGATTGGTACTTTTTGGCACAACGTCGACTGCTTCGAGTGCAATTGTCACCAATTCTGACGCAGGCAATTTTTCACATTTTAATGCACCATGTAGTAAATACCCTATGGACTGTTCTTTTGTTTGATAACTCATTTTGATAACCCCTTTTCCGTTTTTAACCAAATAATTTTTTCCAAAACCCTTTTTTCCCCACGTCTTTCCCTTCTTGCTTCTGAATATAATCGACTGCAATGTCCAATTTTTCTTTTAAGAATTTTATTTCGTATTGCATATCCGCTTTTTCTTCTGCAAGTTTTGACAACATTTCTTTATCCCGTTTTTTGGATTGTTCTATAAAGTCACCGAGCAGTTTGTTGTTTTGCAGCATGAGATGATGAAATTCTTCAACGGTGGACGGAAGCAAAGACGATTCTTCTTTTATCGGAATCACTTCACCTCCATACCGTTCCAATAATTTTTCTTCGAGTTCAGCAATGTCTGTTCGTTTGTAACCACGCTCTCGTTGCTCGTCCATCACGGATTGAATAAATTTAATTTGCTCCAGCTGCTCTTCGGAGTACACCCGTTGATTATTGTTACCTGGATCTTTCAACACAGGTTCTAATCCGAGCCACCCTCTTTTCTCCCACATGTGCAACATGTGCGATTTAATACCGAGTTCCTTCGTTACTTTTCCAATGGAAATTCGCATTCCCGTCACCTCCTAATTTAACCTATATGTAAACTTCGATTAAGCCCTGTTTTATCCTTAATTTAGTCTCATTTATCCTATGAAGACAATGTTCCTCCGCATGAATTCTTTTTCCATTTTCATTGCACATCTTTTCGTATTTAATAAACCACTGTACCGCTTCATGCAAAGATGCCATTCATCTCCAGACTTATCCGACCTCTCCGCATCGGTTGGTCAAATCGGTTACGATTTACAACCATACGAATCACCCACAAGAAAAAAGAATAAAAAAACGGGAAAAAAGAACCGAAAAACGGTTCTTTTTACTTGTTTAGTATCGTCTTAATTCGCATTTAAGCGTGTTTTATGGTTGGAGCAACATCATTTAGACGTTGCTGTTAATTAACAGCCTATAAAACGAAAAAGAACGAAACAATAAACAAACTAAAAAACTTTTACAGCGGTACGCTTGGTGCTGATAATCATTTTATATGCCAATGATTTCACCTTTTGTGCAGACAAAGATTGTTCCAAGTGTTTCACAAGGTACTTCTTCATCTTAATTTTTTGTTCAACAATACCGCCCCACGAAGGCAACGCATTCAGTTGGTTGAATGTATCAGTAGCCTTTTGGTATTTTTGTCGATCCATATATTCAAGGCAAGTCGCTCTGACTTCCCGATAAGTTTTTTTGTCTAAGAACACGGTTACTTTCATTTCGTCGTATCCAATAACCAGTGTTACTTTCTCTCCAATCTGAACAGCGATTTTCTCATTTTCGACACTTTGAAACACATCGTCTAAAACGATGTTTTTTCGCAAGTTGCCTTTAGATTTCAAGATAATCGCAGCATCCCCATGTCGTAAAAATTTGAAGTTGCAATAGTTTTCCTTCTTGTTGTAATAGGCCTTGTCTTTGTTCAAATTTGCATTGTATTTTTCAATCAATTTTTGATCAATTTTAAGGTATTTATCTTGCTTGTGTTCAGGATATTTCACAAGATGATATTCCGTATATCCTCTTGAAACATAGAATTGGATCTGCTGAACAAACGCATTCCAACCACCTTCACCTATTAAATACTTCTCGCTCATCTCAAACCACCTCCCAGTGATTCCAAAAAGGAAATGAACATGGCTCCCGCCGTTGTTATTGGAAAACTTCTAGGAACCACCCTAGAAAGTCCCCCTTCTAGGCATTCATAGAATTCCAAAATGTTGATACCACCACAGTATCACTTCGTTTTAACGTAACCCTTCTCCCTTTCGACCACTCTTTGCAACAGCACCACCTGTACGCATCAATGAGTTCACTTCCACCACCACCGTAGCAGGGAAGTTCAAAGTCTAATCAGGTCTGCTCCCATCGTCGGCATTCTTTTATCGTTTTGGTACCACCCAAAACAACAGTCAGAGCCCATTACGATTTCCCACATTACACAATCATGTCACCAATGAGATCACGTTTTCTCGCTATACATTCTTCATGGAAGTTTATGTCCAAGCGGTAGAATATAGAAAACCCGCCCTACTACCCGATTTCTCGGTTTCGGTCAAACTGTATAGGTCAAAGAAATTACGGTCTAAATACGTCTTCTCAAAGGTTTAGGAGTAAGAATCTTTTAATCGCGTTTCCGCAATCAGTCAGACCCCTTTACATACAGCCACCTGTATGCTTGTAACGGTTGAGCTTTTTAGGTTATCCCTTTCGAGATATAAACCGATGTACCATATCAAATTTCTTCGATAAGGCAGTGACCAGCGACCCTCCCCGCACTCCCTACGTCACAACATTTCTGCTGTCCCGCATTTGGTTTTGAACCGAATGGCTCGCACCACTTCAAATGATTGTTGGCTTAAATTGAGTATGGTCAATTTAAGTTTTTCTGTGTCGCCCAAATTCCAAATTTACCACTTATGTATAAGGTATTGAGTAGAAGCCGAGTTTCCCCGACAGCCCTCGTTACCAACTGGGCGAGCACCTCTCAATGCACCCAGCGATGGATAAACTATGTTTACAGGTTGGTGACCTGGTCCCCATAGAGTGTGCAGTTCTCTCTACTTGGTTAGAGTAGAAGACCACACTAATTAAAACGAAGTTTTATATTTATGAAATTAGTTGGTTAGACCAATTTCGCAATCCAATAATTCAATGGCCAAAGAACAAGATCCTCGTTTGCTTGGTAGGCAAACGAAAAAACGAAGAGCAAGAAAATTGCGATGTACGCAATTTCCCCAAGGTCAAAAGCAATCGCTGAAAATTGCCATGTGGGCAATTTTTTTCGCTCACCAGACCGTCTCAGTCGCCGACAGGCTCTATATTCCTTTAACATATCGCAGCACGCTGCGACAAACCATTGGTATTACTGAATTGTAGGTTATTTAAATACTACCGCCGTTTTTCCGATATGGGGTAAAAAAATCCATTTTTTTCTGCAATTAATTCTTCTATTTCTCCTCTTTTAAAAATCCAAAAAAGAGCCGATTTTGCTCATTTTTTCAATAAAAAAAGAACGGAATTAATTCCATTCTTTTATGAAAACACATGCTCAATAATGTTATGTGCCAATCCGAGATTGGAACTGTTTAAATCTAGTCCTTTGACTCTCTCGTAAATTGCTTCAACATGATACATTTTATTGTGTTGATCCGTTATATGAACAATAATTTTTTTCCAATCATCACTGTAACCACAGGTTAAAGTAGTAAACGGAATATTTTCGCTTTGCAGAATTTCCGTCACACCTTTTGCAATCATTTCGGGCAATTTCTTTTTTTCGACCTCTGAAATTAACATTTTCATTCCCCCTTTTTTAAAATCATAATCTGGAAACAAAAAAGAACAGAATTAAATCCATTCTTTTTTCTCCAAATCCTTAAATGATTTCAACACAATGAGAGGAACTCTTGCTCCAGTTTCCGCTACATTCTCTTTTTGATCTGTCACGACCACAATCGGAATCGCCGATTTTTCTTGCAGAAATTTCGCCACCGAACACGACAGATGATGTCCTTCATGGAAAAATTCATTGGCAATTTTCCATTTTTCACTCCAATTCATCCGAGATAAATAACTCCGTTGCAATTCTAAAAAATAAGGTTGATTCCGATACACAAAAAACGCATCAGGACAGTATTTTCGCTTTTTTTCTAATCGGTTGGTGAATTCCTCTCGAAGTTCTCCTTCAATCCAATTTCCACCCATTTCTCGTAAGTCTAAATAGCAATCGGCCAATGCCAAGTGATGTGCCATGTTCCGAACCGTAAACGGTACTGCTCTTTTTTCAACACCATATTCTTTTTTTGCTTTTAAGGTAATTCGCCAAATTTTGCTTTCGCCTATTTTACGATCATAGCCTTCGATCATTTTTTGACGCTCTAATTCTTTTAAATACTTACTCGCTTCTTTTTGTGGCCACTTTAAATGCGGAAACAATCGTGCTACTTGTTCCGTTGAAAGAAATGGCATCTCCAGCAGACAAAAAATCAGCCTGTTCAGGATCATCGCATCGAAATTCACACCCAGTCACCCCTTGCTACAATCTATGCACTGGGATGAAAAAAAGGACGAACCGCGTCGGTTGATTTTTCATTGATACGTCTAGGTTTGTTAGAAGAATTCAAAGAGTGGTGTAATCACTCAAATACTACACGGGATTCCAAATATTCAATAATATCTTCTTCGCCATTTTTTAAAATTTCTTTAACTCCCTCTGGATCATGCAAATATTGAGTAAGACACATACATAAATAAATTTCATTCATTCCTGTACCGAGTAAATCTGATAATTCCTTATTTTCCTTGTCCAAATCAATACTAAATAAATTCATAATCTCTAAAAAATAATCCAAAGAATTATAAACCAATACAATTAGATGACCAAACAATTTATCTAAAATCCTAGAATCATACATACCCCCAATACAAACTCCCCACAAAGAATTTCTATTTGAATGTACAACATCGCATAATTTATTATACAAATCTTTAGTTAAACTATTTCCATCCACAGCAACCCGTCTTTGCCATGGTTCAACCTTATCATTAGTTTTTAGCCATCCATCAACTTTAGTAGGATTTTCAATAAAATATTTTAACAACCAGGCATTTTCAAGTGACTGTCTATACATAGTTAAAAAATCATCTTCTAATCCCATCTTTAACATTTCATATGAAGCAGCTATATTATTAATCAATCTACCAACAATAAAATAACGAGTCTGCCAAAACATTACACCCTCATTTTCATGTTTTTCCTCTGCATTCAATCTATGTAATAAACTCAGACCCATCCAAAAAGTTTCATCCCTATCATCCAAATGGTTTAAAATAGCCTGTCTTTTACGATCATCATAATAAGATTCTCTAATATTTTTAATCTCCATCTTCCCATCCCCCATATATACCTCTCTCAACCTACAATAACTATAATTTACCATACATAGAAGAACAAGGGTGTTCTTTGCGAGCACCCTTTTATATAGATGAAGATGAAAGAAGGGATTATGATAAGAGATTTACTGGAAGACACAATGAAACTCCTCTCACAAACATACAAAAGTGATATCGGCTTACCGATACGCGTCGGTTGATTTTTTGTTGATATATCTGGTTTGGTTGGAAACATTCTAGGAGTTTTGTAAACCCCGAAAGTGAAAGGCTATCACCCCTGTATCGGCTATTTTATTTTTGCATTTTTGAAAAAGTGTTTCATTAAATAAAATAATCATTTATGATAAAAAAGATAATGACTACGGATTGATAATTCATGATGGACATGCTTCAATTATAGGCATTAATTTTTGTCCGTGGTTGTTTCAAAATTATAACCCGTTATTGTTGTGCTAACTGGGGCAAAATTTAAAGATTAATAAATAGAATAGGTCGACAGTTTTTTTCATAATGTGCTAACTGAGTAGATTAGTTGAGAGTATGGGGGAAATAAACAATTCATAATCGAATGCTAAAAAATCGACAAACGCCTAGAAGGAGGATCTGAAAATTGAATATTTACGCAATCAATTTCAACACCCAAACTTTTAATATGGAAGCAAATATATATGACATTCAATATAATAATTTGGATGAACAATACAATCAATTACTGGAAATTCTAAATGCAGATGGTTTAGATGTTTTAGATTACAATGAAAGAATCGCGATTTTGGCTGATGATAGGGGATTTGAAAAGCCTAATAACCCTGTTTTCGAATTAAAAACGGAAGATAAAATAACGACTGCACTGGCTGGAAAACTACTATTTGTTCGAAATATCTATAATGAAGAGAGTACCGATTTCGGTAGCATTACATCAGAGGATATTACGTATTTAATAAACACCCTTCAGATATCAGTGAAAGGTTTAGTAAAAAATCCATTATAAAAATAAAACATCTTCTAACTATTGCTAGTAGATTTCATTCAGAGTAACCAAAACATAATTTCTTTCATTCTGATTTCAATTAGTTCAATTTGCTCGCTTATTAAAAATTTTCTAAACACGGATACTATTGAACGTAGGGTGTGTTGCTTGCTCGATTGAAATAAACGGCAACTCACCAAAGCAATACATCATTTTCGATATATCATTTCATCGAAATTCATCACGTTCACCTCTGACAACATTCTATTACCCTCAAATAAAAAAAGGACCGATACGCGTCGGTTGACCATCTATTGATACACCTAGGTTTATTGGAAACAAGCAAAGAGTCTTGTATTACTCCGAAAAGCGAAAACAGATTTGTTTTTATTCTTTTCTTTCTTTATTTTATTTGATGATTCATTGTGGGTAATAAAGATCTACGTATGCTATACACCATAACGACGCACAAGAATGCCAAAATCGACTGCATTTTCCTTCACCAGTTGGATAAAGATGGACAATCTAACGAAATGTTGCGGTAATATATATCCTTTGTTTCTTTTTCTAGAGGTGTAATGTCTTATTCCTACTTTTACTACAATCCATTTTACGTTTTTTCTTTAGTTGAACCTTACAACTTACAGCCACATGAATTTGAAATTTTTAATATGACTTTTTACAGTTGCTTTAGACGGTCCTAACGAAGTGACGAATGCCACCATCTTTTCAAGAAGGTCCACCCAAATGTTTGAGGAGCGTAGCGACGAGTACACGCTCTTTTTCCTGAACTTCTTCTCAAAGTCGTATGATTTCATTCCTTGAAATCCAAAAACGACACAACAATCTAATTGAAAAAATTAACGCTTTTTTGTTTTCTTTTTTCTTCAAAAATTGATGTTAAAAAAATATGTCGCGGTCAGATTTCATCTACAATGTTTCAGGCGAGGGTAAGCAGCGCGGCAGAGCAGGTGGAGATGAAATCTCTGTTTTCAAAGAACTTGATCCTTGTTATCTATATAATGTTTTAAACTCTGAAACCCCTTGGGCCACAAGGGGTAAAAACTCTAAATGTGGACAAATGTTACAAAAACCACTATCTAAATGTGGACAAATGTTACAAAACTTTTACGCCTAAATGTGGACAAGTGTTACAAAACTTTTATTAAATTTATTACTACAAATGTGGACAAATATTACAAAACTTTTACTATAAAAGTGACTTATTTCGAAGGAAGTCATACTTATTGTTAGAACTTAATAATTGAGGTGATAAAAATGACAGGAAAAACGAAGTTAAAGAAAGATACGAAGAGAACGACAAAGAAAATAAAAGGAAGCAACACAGTAATACAAAGAAACGAATTGGTCGAAGCCAATAATATTCAATCAAATGATAAAACAAAGGGCAAAACAATTAAAACAACCCCTTTAACAGCACAAGAACACAGAGTTCTTAACACCATAATAAGCCTGATTGATGCCAAAGCCGAAACCTTTGATACTGTAAAGTTTGACATGAAAGAATTTTGCGAATTCCTAGGAATGAAATACGAAAACCATTATACATATCTAAGAAACATTTTGAGGAGTTTAAGACAAACAGAAGTCACAATCGAATCAAACGATACAATTACCGAAATCGGTTGGATTAGAAAACCTGTACTTCACAAAGGCACAGGAATTATGGAAATCTTTTTTGAAGACGAACTAAAACCATTTTTAGTCAATATTGACAAAAATTTCACCAATTTCAAACTCGAAGAATTCTTAAAACTGAAAACAAAACATGGTCAATCATTGTATCAACTAACAGCGAAAGCGAAAGGCAAACGGAACCATAAATTTGGTTATGAATTAATAAAATTGCGTAAAATTTTTGGCATCAAAGAAGGCGCATATGAAATGTATGCAGATTTCAAACGAAAAGTGATTTTACCAGCGATTAAAGACCTCCATGAAAGTACAGGTTACAAACTCGGATATAAAGAAATCAAGGTTGGAAGAAGTGTTGAATCAATTGAATTTATGATTGAAGAAAGACCGAATGCGGAAGAAAAAGCGAAACAGAAAAAGACGAAAAAAGTAACAGATGTGGAATTACCACGAGTTAATAAAAAAGGCACACTCGAAGAATTCGAAGAGTTCGTAACAAAATTAAAAGAAGAGGCTTAGACCTCTTCTTTTAATTTTCGATACAACGTTGCTTTGGAAACACCTGTAATGCGTTCAATTTCTTTAACCGTGTGTGTTTTATCCTGATACAACTTCAAAGCATGACGCACTTTTGCTGTGTCTTTCTTTGGTCTGCCGTAATTAGAATCAGGATTGTTCAAGGCAATCTCGATGCCTTCTCGCTGACGAATTTTTAAATTCTCCCGTTCGAATTGGGCAAACGACCCCATAATGTTTAGCATCAAGTTGCTTTGTGCATTGTTTCCACTAATATCGAGCCAAGGCTCGTTCAAACTGATGAGATTAACTTCTTTTTTCCGCAATTCTTCGATAACTTTCCACAAATGAAACATCGAACGCATCAATCGGTCCAACGAATGAATAACGATTGTATCACCAGGGTTTGCAGTCGCTAGTAGTTGTTGAAATGCTGGTCGTTCATCGTCTTTTCCTGATTGGACATCTTGAAACAATTCGTCCACACCAAATGATTCTAACGCTTCAGTTTGTCGCAGAATGTTTTGACTTCGGTGGCTGATCCTAGCGTATCCATGTTTCATGCCGAATTACCTCCTACCTTTGAAACAACTTTTCGAGACACTTCTATTCTTTGTGCGGCGGATCAAAAAGTCCTGTTTTTTATTCTCTACTTTTTGAGACACTGTTTCAAAATGCTGTAAAGTGGAATGAAATCGGGTGTTTCAGAGTAAAACAACTTCCATAAACTTGATATTACTTGCGTTTCAACGAGCGTTATAAACTAATTAAATAAAAAAACAGAGAATCCCTTGTTTCTCTGTCTAAAATTCCTCAACTAAAGCCCTCGTTCGTTGAATAAGTAATTAGTTATTAAAGTTTTCATCCGTTAAGGTTTCAATTAAAATTGTTGATTGTTCCACATTGAGTTTAGCGTATGCATGATCTTCCTTTGCGATTTCGACAATATCATTATTAGAACTAAGCCAAAGACTATATGTTACGGCTTTCGCTTGTATATTTGAATTTTTATACTGAAAAATAAATCTATAATCAGCAGGACGTTCCATCTGTACCTTTGCGTTTTCCCATTCAATATTAGAAATGATATCTCTCACTTTCTGTACCTCATTATTATTCGTTATCTCTATGAAATCTTCATATTGATTTTCACCATCAACCCACATTTGAACTTTAATGAATTGTTCTTCATTCACTATTCCATTCATACAACCAGCGAGTATAGTTAAAAAAAATAAAACAACGATAACAAAAAGTAATTTTTGAGTCTTCAAAATATCCCCCCCTAAATCTTATTCAACTAACTGCCCCGTTAGCCATCCATGAACCAAAAATTCACCACAGAGAATGAAAGACAATTACGTTCTTTCATGGTAGTTCATTAACTTCAACACAAAAGGACGTTAATCCTTCTTGGATCAACGCCCTCATTAGCACAATAAGCCTGATATTTTTAAAAACTTTCTTTAAAATTCTCCATTAATTCAACCAACTTATTTTTTATAAATGGATCTGTTTCTTTTGGTAATTGGTCAAATTTAAAAAATTTGGCTTCAATGGATTGATTCTCGTCTGGAGATAGTTCACCTTCATAGTCCGTACATAGATACCCAATTGCGACAATGTGATACTCATCTTCGCCATCTTCTGGCTTCGTATAGAGTTCCAGACCAGAATATACCCCAAATAATTGTAATGAATTTATATTTAGCCCTAAATCAACTTGTGCGTTTCTTTTAATACATTCCTCAACTGACTCATTTAACTGCAATATTCCACCTGGAACACCCCAAATTCCACCTTTGTATCTATTCAGTAAAATTTCCCCTTGATTATTGATGATGGCTACACTTGGTCTAACTATTATCAAAGGGGAGTTTCCGATTATTTCCCTCATAGTTTCACAATAATCCATGAAATCCTCCTACGGTAACTGTTTAATGAACTTTGTAACATTCCCCATACAACAACTACCTTGTGGGTTGTTTACCTCACAACCACAACGATTTTCTTTTACATTTTGTTTAATATGTTCCAATGGCTTTGAAGCAAGTCCATCTTCCACATTTTGAGTTATTTTTTCTCTGGTCCAATCAAAACAGTAGCAAATTGGTACAGTAAGAGAATCGTCTTTTTGGAAAACAGGAACCTTAATTTCCGATATTGAGTATTTTTTTTTGTCTGTATCAAAGTACACAACATCACATTCCTCTTCATTACAGAAAAAATGTTCTGAATTAGGATTTAAAGAATCTAATACTGATGGTTTTAACAAGGCTTTCAACGTAATTATTTTTACTTTTTTACCTTTTTTCTTACATGATGGACAATATTCAGAAACACTAGTTTCAGAAACCAGTTTTTTTGTATTTGTTGAACAACAATCAGACATATACTACACCGACCTTCCACCTCGATTTAATAAGAAAATTATAGCATTTTAATTCAACTATTCTGCCCCGATACTAAATTATTTTACTCTTAGTAATCGCAAACTATTTAGTGTTACAAGTAATGTCGCTCCCATATCAGCAAATATCGCAATCCACAAAGTTAACCATCCAGGCATCACTAATAGCAATGCTAGTAATTTAATCGCTAAAGAGAAAGTGATATTTTGCTTAATAATCATTAATGCCTTACGGCTTAATTTGATTGTATATGGCAATTTGCTTAAATCATCCGACATTAAAGCAATATCAGCCGTTTCGAGTGCCGTATCCGTACCTGCACCACCCATTGCAACCCCAACTGATGCCGCTGCAAGTGCTGGTGCATCGTTTACTCCGTCTCCGACCATTGCGACACTTTGATGTTTTTCACGAAGTTTTTTAATAAAGTTTAATTTATCTTCTGGAAGTAAATCTGCTTTAATATCTGAAACACCGACTTGTTTTCCGATTGCTTTTGCGGTTCTCTCGTTATCACCTGTCAGCATTACTGTCTCGATTCCAATATGATTCAATTTATTAATAACTTCTTTTGATGTTTCTCTCATTTCATCTGCTACGGCGATTAATGAAAGTATTTCTTTCTCGGTCCCTAACACCATAACAGTTTTTCCTTCTGTTTGCATACGAGTAATATTTTCTTTGATGTTGCTTTCAATCGTTTTGTGCAATTCTTCAAACAGATTTGGACTTCCAACATAATACATTTGGTCATTTACTTTCGCTTTTATACCTTTACCTGTAATCGATTGGAAGTCTTCAACCGATACACCATTAATATTCAATCCATTTTCTTCTGCTTTTCTGATAATGGCAGAAGCAAGTGGATGTTGCGATCCTTTTTCAATCGCTGCCGTTATGATCATTAATTCATTTTCATTTCCGCCATATGTCACAATATCGGTTACAGCAGGAATACCTTTTGTTAATGTTCCAGTTTTATCAAACGCAATCGCTTTTAAGTGTCCTGCTTCTTCTAAATGGATGCCACCTTTAATTAACACGCCATTTTTTGCTGCATTTCCGATTGCAGTTACAACGGCAACTGGGGTTGAAACAACTAATGCACAAGGACAACCAACGACTAATACTGTTAACCCTTGATAGATCCACTGGCTCCAATCTCCCCCTAATAATGGAGGAACGACTGCAATTAAAAACGCCAAAATTACTATGGCTGGTGTGTAGTATTTTGCAAATTTATCAACAAATGCTTGAGAAGGTGCTCGTTCTGCCTGTGCTTCTTCGACTAAATGAATGATTTTTGATAGTGTTGTATCTTCCACTCGTTTTGTTACTTTAACTTCGAGCAATCCTTCCTCATTTAGTGTTCCAGCGAACACTTCATCATCAACTGTTTTTGTTACAGGAACGCTTTCCCCCGTAATTGCAGCCTGATTTAATGTTGATGTTCCTTTGATAACTATTCCATCCATCGCTAACTTTTGACCAGGTTTTACGATCATAATGTCGTTAACTTGAATGTCGTCAACATGAATCATCATTTCTTCATTTCCACGGCGAATTAATGCTTCTTTTGGAGCAATATCCATCAACGATTCAATCGATTGACGAGCCTTATCCATTGAATAACGCTCTAATGCTTCACTGATTGCAAATAGAATTACTACGGTTGCCCCTTCGCCCCATTCACCAATGATGGCAGCACCTATAATGGCAATCGTCATAAGTGTATTCATATCAAACTTTAATCTACTTAGATTTTTAAGCCCTTTGATAAATAACGAATAGCCACCAATTAAAATAGACGTTGCATAACCGATTGTTGGTAGGATATGTTCTTCTCCGTATTGCTCCCCTAAAAACCAACTAATCACAAGCAATATCGCTGAAATATAGACCTTAATATTCTCTTTTTGCTTCCAAAATGGTTCGCGTTCCACTTTTTGTTCTTTTTCATCCCGAATCTTTAAATTTTCAAATGCTCCCGCTTTTTCTAGTTCCTCAATCGTTGCATTGCCTTTCACATACACTTTAGATGCACCAAAATTGACCTTTGCATCCTCAACACCTGGCAAATCTTTAACGTTATTTTCAAAAATGGCTGCACAATTTGTACAAGTAAACCCTTGAACACGATAGGTTTTCATTTCTTCTTCAGATAGTTTCAATTGTTTTTCAGACATTTGCTTTCACCTCTTTCTGATGTGCTAAAGCAATTACTATTAACTGTTTGACATGTTCATCATCCAGTGAATAAAACGCTAATTTTCCTTCTTTTCGATACTTTACAATCCCTTGTTTATTTAATGTCCTTAAATGATGAGAAGCCGTTGCAACAGAAGAACCAATAATATTGGCAACATCACACACACATAACTCATCATCTCGACATAAAGCATAGGAAATTTTTGCTCTATTTTCATCTGCAAGTGCTTTAAATAATTGGGCTACACTAGAAAGATCTTCTTTTTCTAATTCCCCTTGTATTCGATTGACTTTTTCCTCGTCATAACAATAAACTTCACAAGAATCTTTCTTACTCATTAATATCACCGCCCCTCATTCAAACATTCATTTGATTATATTGTACTCCTTCCCACCATTTCATTCAAGTAATTGTTTGAATGAGAAAAAAAAGAATTTGGATACCCAAATTCTTTCAAGAAAAATTATTGAATTCACCAGACCCATTAGTTTAAGAACATTATTTAAACTTCTTGATACATTTAATGTAGCCTTTCTTCGTCATAGTCATATTTGAAATAAGATGCTCCTATTACCTCCAATGAGTTTCGGGATTATTCTAAATATCAAGTAATATCCATCCATCGCTTCTTGAATAATTTTTACACTCCAATAACCTTTGTTCTTTAAATGTTTCATCATCCAATAGGTTACAATACGTTTGTCCTTTTCTCATTTTGAGCAATTGAAAAAAGAACTCCCTCACTCTGGAGGAAGTTCCATTGTCACCCATTCTACATCAATAATGCGATTGACCGATTCATCAACCATCCATCTATTGCCCATCTGATCAATTACTAATTCATATCTCTCTGTTTTCTTACTCACGTTAGCCCTCCTTTAATAGCGCCAACAACCTCATCTCTCCCTTATTATACATATGAACCTGTACCTATTTTATTCCAAAAATTGTGTACTTCAAAACACATTACATTTGAAATATGATTACGCACCGTTTTTTCGCTAATGCCCAACTTTTGAGAAATATCTTTAGTTGAATAATCCAATATAAGTAACTGGAAAATTTCCCGTTCTCTTTTCGTCAAAAGTGAACGATGCTGCGGGCTATTCATAAGGCAACACCCTCCTATCTCCTCTTCTATGTAAAGTATGATAAGAGTTGAAAGGCTGTGAGGGCATTTTCACTATTTCTCTTGCAATATTATTTTTTCTTTTTCATCCCAAGGAATGGCTTTACCTGTAGATTTATCGATTTGAACAATCGTACCTCTGCCGATAAAACATGGTTCGTTATTTTCATTTCTCGCTAGATAATGAATGTCGATGGAAGAGTTTCCTATTCGCGCTGCCTTCACATAGATTCGGAGAGTCTCGTCAAAATAAACTTGTTTTAAAAAATCACATTGCAAATCTGCTACAACAGAAATTTTTGTCAATTCCTCTGAGGATCGATTCATAAAACCAATATGTTTCATATACTCAATACGAGCATATTCAAAATAGACGAAAGGTACTGTATTGTTTAAATGACCGAACATATCAGTCTCTGAAAATCTGACCGTCACCTCAACAAAAAACTTAAACTCTTCCTCCCACTTTTTTTGATCTTCAATATAACTTGCCTTCATGCATACAACCCCTTCCCCTTTTCACACCCTATTCTTCACACCCAATCCGCTGGCACTATTGTTTATTCACAAGGTATACCCAATAGCATATAACGGATTTCATTTTAATTAGTTTCATAGAAACTTAAAATGAATAGTGGTTCATTTATTATAACAAAATTATCACTATGGGATAAAGTGGACAGCTTACTATATTATTCTCTTTTGAATAGACATTATCCTTGAAAAGAGTAAACGAGGGTTAACAAAAAATCGTAAGAAAGGGATGTTACTCAAGTTTCAAAATCGTAAAAGGCAAAGAAGCTTTCTTTTATAATGCATGAAGAATTTTATATCGCTCTATCTTATGCACAAAAGTTGAAAAGGGTATCTAAAGTCATGAAAATGACTTAGATACCCTTTTTTATGGAAGAAACTAATTGATTCTTTAGTTAAAAATAATTCTATATTAGTCAACCATATGGTCAGATCCGAAGAAGTTACGGAACATTTGAACAGATGTTGCACGGTTAAGTGATGCAATAGAAGTTGTTAAAGGAATACCTTTTGGACATGCAGCTACACAGTTTTGTGAGTTACCGCAGTTAGCAAGGCCTCCATCTCCCATAATTGCATTTAAACGTTCATCTTTAATCATAGCACCAGTTGGATGCGTATTGAATAAACGTACTTGTGATAATGGAGCTGGTCCGATAAATGAAGCTTTTTCAGATACGTTTGGACATGCTTCCATACATACACCACAAGTCATACATTTTGATAATTCATAAGCCCATTGACGTTTACGTTCAGGTAAACGAGGACCTTCCCCTAAATCGTAACTTCCGTCAATTGGCACCCAAGCTTTAACTTTTTTAAGTGCATTGAACATACGACTACGGTCAACTTGTAAATCACGTACTACAGGGAATGTTTTCATTGGTTCTAAACGAACAGGTTGTTCTAATTGGTCAATTAAAGTAGAACATGATTGACGAGGACGACCATTAATTACCATAGAACAAGCTCCACATACCTCTTCAAGGCAGTTCATATCCCAAGTTACTGGAGTAGTAGATTTTCCATCTGCAGTAACCGGATTTGAACGAATTGACATTAAGGCAGAGATAACGTTCATACCTGGACGATAAGGAACTTCGAATTTTTCCCAACGAGTTGCGCCACCTTCAGTATCTTGACGAAGGATTTCCAATTTAACAGTTTTTACTGCTGTTGTCATGATTAATGACCCCCCTAAATTATATCTTATTTAGAATAGTCACGTTTACGAGGTGGAATAAGTGAAACGTCTACATCTCCGTAAGTGATTTCAGGTTCACCAGTTTTAGGATTGAACTTCGCCATAGTTGTTTTTAAGAAGTTCTCATCATCACGGTCTGGGAAATCAGGTTTGTAGTGAGCTCCACGAGATTCGTTACGTAAAAGTGCGCCTTTTGTGATTACACGAGCAAGGTATAACATGTTTTTCAACTGACGAGTAAAGTGAGCACCTTGGTTACTCCATTTTTGAGTGTCGTTGATGTTAATGTTTTCCCAACGTTGTAGTAATTCAGTAAGTTTTTTATAAGTTGCTTCAAGACGATCGTTGTAACGTACTACTGTTACATTGTCAGTCATTAATTCACCTAGTTCTTTGTGAATTAAGTATGCGTTTTCAGTACCATCCATTTTTAGGATAGCTTCCCATTTCTCTTGTTCCTCTTTGACGCGTGCATCATAGATTGATTGTGGGAGATCATCCGCATGTTTCTTTAAGCCTTTAACATATTTAACAGCGTTTGGTCCAGCTACGCTACCACCATAAATCGCTGAAAGTAATGAGTTTGCACCAAGACGGTTAGCACCGTGTTGTGAATAATCACATTCACCAGCAGCAAATAGTCCAGGAATTTCTGTCATTTGATCGTAATCTACCCATAATCCACCCATTGAGTAGTGAACTGCAGGGAAGATTTTCATTGGTAATTTACGTGGATCATCACCTACGAATTTTTCGTAGATTTCAATAATACCACCAAGTTTAACATCTAACTCATGTGGATCTTTATGAGAAAGATCTAGGTATACTACGTTTTCACCGTTAACACCTAATTTTTGGTTAACACATACATCGAAGATTTCACGAGTTGCGATATCACGAGGTACTAAGTTACCATAAGCTGGGTATTTTTCTTCTAAGAAATACCAAGGTTTACCGTCTTTGTATGTCCAAATACGGCCACCTTCACCACGAGCAGATTCTGACATTAGACGGTTTTTGTCGTCACCAGGAATCGCTGTTGGGTGAATTTGAATCATTTCACCGTTTGCATAGCTTGCACCTTGTTGGTAAACGATAGATGCTGCAGAACCAGTGTTAATGATTGAGTTAGTAGATTTACCGAAGATAATACCAGGACCACCTGTACACATAATTACAGCGTCAGAGCGGAATGATTTAATTTCTTCAGTTTTCATATCTTGCGCTACGATACCACGGCAATGTCCTTCGTCATCAAGAACAGTTCCAAGGAATTCCCAGTGTTCGTATTTCGTAACTAAACCATCTACTTCATAACGACGAACTTGCTCGTCCAAAGCATATAGTAATTGTTGACCAGTTGTTGCACCAGAGAATGCAGTACGGTGCATTAATGTTCCACCGAAACGACGGAAGTCTAGAAGACCTTCTGGAGTACGGTTAAACATAACACCCATACGGTCAAATAAGTGAATGATACCAGGAGCGGCATCACACATTGCTTTAACTGGTGGTTGGTTTGCTAAGAAGTCCCCACCATAAACTGTATCATCAAAGTGGATCCATGGAGAATCCCCTTCACCTTTTGTATTAACAGCACCATTAATTCCGCCTTGTGCACATACAGAGTGTGAACGTTTTACGGGAACTAATGAGAATAATTCAACTTCAGTGCCTTCTTCGGCAGCTTTCATCGTAGCCATTAAACCGGCTAAACCGCCACCTACGACGATAATTTTGCTTTTCGCCATGATTATTCTTCACTCCTCTAAATTTGCTCTTAACCTATCTGGATATCCTGCTATTGTAATTATGCGAATGCTAGAATTGCTGCGACACCAACGATACTTAATAGAACAAAGAAGATCATTGTTACGTAAGTTGCAACTTTTTGTGAGCTTTTAGATTGTGTAATCCCCCAGCTCACTAGGAATGACCATAGACCGTTTGCTAAATGGAATGTTGCAGATACAATACCTACAATATAGAACGCTAACATAATAGGATTGTTAACGATTTCTTCCATCATATTGAAGTCTACATCAGAACCAAGTGCTTTTTGAATACGTGTTTGGAAAATATGCCAAGCAATGAAAATTACAAGGAATACCCCAGTAAAACGTTGTAATACGAACATCCAGTTACGGTATGTTCCGAAGCGTTTTACATTCGGTGTAGCAGTGAATGCAATATACAGACCAAATAAACCGTGGAACAAAATAGGTATGTAAATTACAATCCATTCAACAATTAACAAGAACCAGTGAGGAACAGTATCCATGATACTGATTGAATTGTTGTAATTTTCTTCTCCGCCAATAGCAGTGAAGTTCAGTGATAAGTGGAACACTAAGAACAATCCTACAGGAATTACACCTAATAGTGAATGTAAGCGTCTCCAGTAAAACTCTTGATTTTTTGACAAGACTATTACCCCCCTAAGTACATTTAAAATACTCAAGTCAATTTCCGTCACCATTTTGTAAATGATCCATCATTGACTGTGTATTTCATAGTGGTACAATATTATGACATGTTCATTGTACTCTCAGATGGTACAAGCGTCAAGGCAACATCCGATATTTTATATAACCTTTATAGGAACATATTCTCTATCCTAGAAGAGAATTTTCTATATATCGGAATTTTTTTGTTATTTTATACTAAGAACAAGAAAAATTAGAAAGAGGTATTTTAAAAAATGACATCAAAAGAGAACAAAACTGTTCCAGTATTTGGTTATGATATTATACGTGACTATCTTCTCCCAACAATTCTTGGGAAACATGAAAAAGATGTACTATACTGGGCAGGGAAAGATTTAGCCCGAAAATTCCCATGTACTGATATCCAACTAATTATATCCTTCTTCCAAGATGCAGGTTGGGGCAATTTATCTTTAGCAGAGGAAGAAAAGGAAGGATACATTTTCCAACTTACAAATGATGTCGATTTATTAAAAATAACTGAACGTTCTTTTCGAATGGAAGCTGGTTTCTTAGCCCAACAAATCCAATGTATTAAGGGCTTTTTAACTGAATGTTATGATGAAAAACACGAAAAACAACATCAAGTAACTTTTACTGTGAAATGGGATAGAAAAGAAAAGATAGAGTAATACAAAGACTAGGGAAGGTATTCTAGTTTTGTCTTACTCAGACCACTACAATTAAAAAAAGCCAATTCTTGTAAGAATAAATTCTCAACAGAATTGGCTTTTTATATTTGTTAGCTTAGCTTATTACTTCTATTAAATTAAACTCATCATGTAATACATTCGCTGCACGTACCATTTCATCTTGTGGTACTACAACAGACACTTTAATTTCGGATGTACTTACCATTTTAACAAGAATGTTCTCTTTACGTAATCGATCAAACATTCGAGCAGCTACACCTGGGTTTGAGACCATTCCTGCTCCAACGATTGATACTTTGGCTAATCCAACCTCAAAATCTGCAAAACTAAATCCAAGTTCAGGCTTGTTTTTTTCAAGTACTTTTAGCGCTTCTGCAAAATCTTCTTTTGCAATAGAGAATGAGACTGTTGGTTTAACCCCATCTATCACTGCCTGAACAATGATGTCTACATCAATTTTATACTCCGCAAGAGTGGTAAAGATACTTGCAAGAGATGATTGTTCGTACGAATCATAACCAACTGTTAAACGAATAATGTCTGCTTCATATGCTACACCACGAACAATTAAATTTTTCTCCATGTCAATCTCTCCCTTAATCAACGTACCTTCTTGATTCTCTGAACTAGAGCGTACCACTATTGGTATTTCAACTATTTTCGCCAATTCCACTGCACGTGGATGAATATATAGCGAGCCAAGATTTGCTAGTTCTAACATCTCATCGTATGTAACTTGTTTTAACTTTCTCGCTTGTTTAACCACTGTTTGGTCTGCTGTATAAATGCCATCCTGGACAGTTAATATTTCGATATGCTTTGCCTCGATTGCTGCCCCAATTGCTACTGCAGTCGTTTCTGGACCACCTTCACCCAGAAGTAAGATATTGCGATTTTCATCAATACCTTGAGAACCAGCAACGATGACAATCTCGTCGTTATTCAAATGCTCAATAATATGCTCATCTTGAATACCTTCAATGAGGACATTTTGATTGGATTCAACAACTTTAACTCCTGCTTGCCATCCATTTAAAGAGATGGCTTGTTTGCCTTTTTTTGTAAGAGAGATTGCTAGTAAACTACTTGCAACTTGACTATTCAATGCATTCAAGGCATGTAGCTCTCTATTCGTAGGATTGTCAGATAAAATCTGTGAATAGTGCAGTAGTTTGTCTTCTAGATTTTCAATTGTAGGCACAACTGCAACGATTTGATTTCCCGCGTTTTGTTGCTCAATCAAACGCTCTGCAATTTGTTCAATTTTTTCTGGTGTTGCAAGTGATGTACTGTCTATTTTTACTACAATTCTGGACATTGACAACTCCCCTTCTAAAGCATTTTAAGCTGAACATTGTTTTTATTCTGATAATTTAGTTTGGTTTTAGACTAATTTCAGTCATTTCTTTTATGTATAGCAATAATTAACCTTTGCTATTTATTACTTTTCATTAGAAAAAGACAGCTTTTCACTTTGTGTGAGAAGCTGTCTCAGAACATACTTAGTGTTAAACAGTTTGTTAAGAGCTAGTCCTCTAGAACAATTTATAAATTAAGTCTACTAATTTAGCTTGTGCGTCTATCTAATCTTTCCTATTTATCCTAACCTTATCATACTATTATTCCGCTGACAATGAATCTTTGTGGAAGTGATTATAGATGGCAGTAGCTGTTGCGCTCGGAATATGTGCCTCCATTAATTGTTCAATTGAAGATTCTTTAATTTTCTTAATAGAACCAAAATGTTTTAACAACTGTTGCTTACGTTTTGGGCCAACTCCTTCAATTTCATCTAAGACGGATTGAATCGCATGGGTTTGGTGTTGTTGACGTAAAAATGTTATCGCAAAGCGGTGCACTTCATCTTGAATTCTTTGTAATAAATAAAAACCATCACTTGTTCTCTTCATCTCTACTGGAATCGGTGGGTCTCCATATAACAATTGTGATGTATTATGCTTCTCATCTTTTGCAAGACCCGCGATGGGAATGAATAATCCGAGTTCATCTTCAATCACTTCCCTTGCAACTTCCATCTGTCCTTTCCCACCGTCAATAATAATTAAATCTGGAAGTGGCAAGTCTTCCTTTAAAACTCTAGTATAGCGACGTCGAATAACTTCTTGCATTGCTCCATAGTCATCATGCTTTGCAGTTTCACGCAATTTAAATTTTCGATATTCTTTCTTAGCTGGTTTCCCATCAATAAAAACAACCATTGCTGAAACTGCATCTGTTCCGTGCATATGACTGTTATCAAAAGCTTCTATCCTAAGTGGCGTGCCAATTTCCATAGCATCTCCAAGTTCTTCACAAGCACCAATAGTTCGCTCTTCTTGTCGTTCAATGAGCTGAAACTTTTCACGAATGGCAATCTGTGCATTTTTCATCGCTAAATCTACAAGTTCTTTTTTTGATCCTCGTTTTGGAATAAGAACATTGACATCAAGGTACTTTTCTAAAAGTGCTTTATCGATGTTAGATGGAATGAAGATTTCTTTTGGTTTGATATGTTCTGGGATATCATAGAATCGGCCGACAAATGTAAGAAATTCTTCTTCAGAATCTCGATATATTGGAAAGATTGAAACATCTCGTTCGATTAGCTTTCCTTGTCGTACAAAGAAAACTTGAACACACATCCAACCTTTCTCTACTGCATAACCAAAAACATCTCGGTTGGACAAATCCCCTGTTACAATTTTTTGTTTTTGCATAACGGTTTCAATATGGGCAATTTGATCACGAAATTCTTTGGCCCGTTCAAACTCTAAATTTTCAGCTGCCTCTAACATTTTCTTTTCGATATCTAATTTAACGTCCTCAAAACCACCATTTAAAAATTTTGTAATTTCTTCTATCATTTCATCGTATATTTTTGGTTCTATCTCTTTTACACATGGCGCTAAACATTGACCTAAGTGATAATAGAGGCAAACACGATCTGGAAGTCGTGCACATTTTCTTAAAGGATATAACCGATCGAGGAGCTTTCGCGTTTCATTCGCTGCACCTGCATTTGGATATGGACCGAAATACTTTGCCTTATCTTTTTTTACTTTTCTCGTTGTTAAGATACGAGGGTATTTTTCATTGGTAATTTTAATATAAGGATAAGTTTTATCATCCGTTAACATAATATTGTATTTTGGATCATGTAACTTAATTAGGTTTAACTCTAAAATTAACGCTTCTAAGTCACTCGATGTAACTATATATTCAAAATCTTCTATTTCACTTACTAATCGTTGCGTCTTGCCATCATGAGAGCTATTAAAATAGGAACGGACTCGGTTTTTAAGTATTTTGGCTTTACCTACATAAATAATTGTTCCCTGCCGATCCTTCATTAAATAGCAACCTGGTTCATCAGGTAAAATGGCTAACTTATTTTGAATTGTATCATTCATTTATCATCTCACCTTAACGAGCTTTTTGTAATATTATAATGGATGTAAGAAGGCTAAGCGATTGAAATTTTACATTTGAACTACCTTGATGATGTTAATCTTACTTACTTCTGGAAAGAAAAAAGGAGAGCCTTAGTTTCATAAGGCACTCCCATTATTGTTTTCAGTAAATTTACAAATATCCCTAAATTGTTGGTCTATTTATTTATTGTTGTTAATGAATTCAACTAAAGCTTCTTTCGGTTGGAAACCAACAGTTTTTGCTTTTAGTTCACCGTCTTTGAATAGAAGTAATGTTGGAATTGACATTACTTGGTATTCTGCAGCAGTTGCTTGATTATTATCAACATCTAATTTTGCGATTTTAACTTGATCGCCGATTTCAGCATCGATTTCTTCTAATACTGGAGCGATCATTTTACATGGTCCACACCAAGTAGCCCAGAAATCTACTAACACAACGCCAGAAGCGATTTCTTCTGAAAAGTTTTGATCTGTTACATGAACAATTGCCATTTAAATAGCCTCCTTAAATCTAACATCTGAATGTAGTATATCACGATAGAGAAAAATCAGTTAGTAAAGTGAACTGAAAATGTCACATAAAATTTACAATTCTTCTAAATGTTAATCATTTAAATAGACAACTATGATGTAACTCAATCTGTTAAAACAATCAAAAATGATTCATTGATTCTCAAAAAAATGTTCCAAAGGTTTGGAGTAAAACCCTTGGAACATTCATTAAAGTATATTTTAATTATGAATTTACTTTTAGTGCTTTAAATTCTTCAATTAACATCGGAATTACTTCAAATAAATCACCAACAATTCCGTAGTCTGCAACTTTGAAAATATTTGCTTCTGGATCTTTGTTAATGGCAACAATAATTTTAGAATTCGACATACCAGCTAAGTGTTGAATAGCTCCAGATATTCCTACTGCAATATATAAGTCTGGGGTAACAACCTTACCTGTCTGGCCAATTTGAAGTGAATAATCACAATAGTCTGCATCACATGCACCACGTGAAGCTCCGACCGCACCACCAAGAACGTTTGCAAGTTCTTTTAGTGGTCCAAACCCTTCTGCCGATTTGACACCACGTCCACCTGAAACAATAATTTTTGCTTCAGATAAATCCACGCCAGTTGAAGTTTTACGTACTACCTCTTTAATAATTGTACGTAAATTTTTTACATCTACCGAGATTGACTCTACATTCCCAGTGCGAGTCGCATCTTTTTCTAAAGGTTTAATATTGTTAGGACGTACAGTGACAAATACAAGGCCTTCTTTAATTTTCACTTTTTCAAATGCTTTCCCAGAATAGATTGGACGAACGAAAACAATATCGTCTCCAGTACCTTCAATGTCAGTTACGTCTGAAATTAGTCCTGATTTTAGTCGTGAAGCTAATTTTGGTGATAAATCTTTCCCTAAAGCTGTATGACCAAATACAATGCCATTCGGTTTTTCTTGTTCGTATACAGCTAAAAATGCTTGACTGTAACCATCTGAAGTATATGATTTTAAATGTGGATGTTCAACCGTAACTACTCGGTCTGCACCCAATGCGATTAACTGACTAGCTAGTTGTGAAATACTTTCACCAAATAGCACGCCTACTACTTCGCCACCATCAGCAATTTGTTTTGCTGCTGCAATTGCTTCACCTGAAACATTACGTAAAGCACCTTCTCGAACTTCACCCAACACTAACACTTTGTTTGCCATATGAAAATCCCTCCGTTACCGTCTTTGTTATCTTTAGACTACTTTTGCCTCTGAATGTAGTAAGTTTACAAGTTCCTTAACTTGCTCTGAGAGTTCTCCTTCTAAAACACGACCTGCAGCTTTTTGAGGTGGTAGATAAATATCTACAATTTCTACTTTTACTTCTACATCCTCTTCATTAATAGCTAAATCACCGAGTTCAAGCTCCGCAAGTGGCTTTTTCTTCGCTTTCATAATCCCAGGTAAAGAAGGATAACGCGGTTCATTTAACCCTTGTTGAGCTGTCACTAATAACGGTAAAGAAGTTTCAATAATTTCTGAATCCCCTTCAACATCACGAACAATTTTTACATTTGTTCCATCAACCTCTAAATCTGTTATTGTCGTAACATAGTTAATGCCTAGTAAATCTGCCACACGTGGGCCAACCTGACCAGTGCTTCCATCAATTGCTACATTACCCGCTAAAATTAAGTCAGCCTCTTTATCTTTTAAATATTCTGCTAGAATAAATGCAGTAGAATATTGATCTAATTTCTCTAAATCTTCCTTAATTAGTACCGCTTCATCGGCACCCATCGCTAACGCAGTTCTTAGTTGTTTATCAGAATCCACGTCACCAACCGTTACAACTGTTACTTTCCCCCCCTGAGCGTCACGTACTTGAATTGCCTCTTCGATTGCAAACTCGTCATAAGGATTAATAATATATTCAGCACCATCATCTTGAATCTTGCCATTTGCAATGGCAATTTTCTCTTCTGTGTCAAATGTACGCTTAACTAAAACAAAAATATTCATTCCTACTAACCTCCCAATGCGATTATCAGACTGCTTGTACAATCTATGATTTATTTTATGAAGCTATGAAACTGCATTTATTTTCCTTTAAAAATAGGTTGACGTTTTTCTAAAAATGCTTGAATTCCTTCTTTCGCATCCTCTGATTCAAACACAGTACCAAAACTATTTGATTCTGCTTTCACCCCATCAAAGTATGCTTGATGCTTACCATATTGCAGCATGTCAATTGTCGCTTTTAAGGTAACTGGACTCTTAAGGGCTATTTTTTTAGCAATCTCTAAAGTCTTTGGTAGAAGCTCATCAGCTGAAAATGCTCTAGTAGCTAGACCAACTTGAACTGCTTCTTTTCCTGAAATCGGCTCACTTGTAAAGAGCATTTCAGCAGCTTTTGCTATTCCGACATATCTTGGTAAACGTTGAGTACCAGCAAAACCAGGGATTAATCCAAGTTGTAACTCTGGTAAACCTAATTTTGCATCTTCCGTAACGTATCGAATATGACATGCCATAGCAAGCTCTAAACCTCCACCTAAGGCTGCTCCATGAATTGCAGCGATAACAGGCTTCGAGAATGTTTCCAATCGTTCAAATACGTTTTGACCATTGGTTGCCAACTCAGAAAATTCTTTACCTGATGCTACCTGTGTGAACTCTTTTATATCAGCTCCAGCAGAGAAGAAACGACCTTCGCCGTGAAGAACAATTACACGAATGGCCTCGTCCTTTTCCACACTACTTAGCATTTCATCTACTTCAAAAATTAAATCTCGTGATAACGCATTTGCAGGAGGGCGTTGAATTGTTACAATTGCTACCCCTTCTTCAACTCTCCAACTTAGAAACTTCATTTCTCCCACGCTCCTTTTTGAAACTGCTTTTATCATTAACCCCTTTATTGATAAAAGATTATATGAAATTATACAGATATGAAAATAATTATTTTCAATCTGTAAAACTCTTCACTAAGAAGGCTAATTAAATGGACTCAATTCTAAAAACAATTATTCTTTAGATTGAGTTTGATAAGAAGATTAGTTACCTTTTAATCCATTTAACAATAGATGTCTAACTTTCGGTGCCGTCTCAATTAAATCATACCGGAATTCATTCATGACCCAACTTGTAATGGTTTCATCAATCGTCCCAAATACCATTTGTCGAGCAATTCTAACATCCATTGTCGTATTAAACTCTCCTTTAAGCATTCCCTCGATTAAGATTTCATCAAGTAGCATCAAATACTCCTTTAGAATAGAGTTAATCTTTAATCTGAGTTCTTTATTTGACTGTCTTAACTCCAATTGCGTTACTGTAGCAAGGTGGCGATCTTTTGCTAATACATTAAAATGGTTATCAATCATTTTTGATAGCTTATCCGTAGACGACTCACCATTTTGAATGATTTCTTTTAGAGATTCTACGAAGACACCCATTTTTTCTTGAAAGACAGAAATCAAAATATCCTCTTTATTTTTAAAATATAAATAGATAGTTCCGTCTGCAACGCCTGCTTGCTTTGCAATTTTAGATATTTGTGCTTGATGATAGCCATTTTCTGCAATTGCAATAACAGCAGCATCGATTATTTGTTTATATTTGGGTTTATCTCGTTTCATTTGTTCCACCACCATTTAAAACTTGACTTATTTATAACTTTTGCGATAAGCCTACGCATAAAAAAATGAAAATATGAATGACCATTCATTCATATTTTCATATTATAATTTAATAAAGATTCTGTCAATGAGTCCGTTAAATTATTTTGCTTCTAATTCAGAAAGTTTAACTTTTTCTTCTTCAACTAAGGCACGCCGTAAAATTTTTCCTACTGCAGTCTTTGGTAATTCTTTTCGGAATTCATAGTATCGAGGAACTTTGAAAGCTGCTAAGTGATCACGACAGAATTTATTTAGCTCTTCTTCTGTTACTGTTTTTCCTTCACGTAACACAATATAAGCTTTTACAGTTTCTCCACGGTATGAATCAGGTATACCCGCTACGACACATTCTTGTACTGCTTCATGCTCATATAATACCTCTTCAACTTCTCTTGGATATATATTGAATCCGCCAGCAATAATAAGATCTTTCTTCCGATCTACTACATAAAAATAGCCTTCTTCGTCCATATATCCTATATCACCAGTTAAAAACCAATTATCCACAAACGTCATTGCCGTGTCTTCTGGTCGATTCCAGTACCCTTTCATCACTTGTGGACCTTTTATAGCAATTTCACCTATCTCACTAGGAGATAACAACTCACCATCCGAAGATTTAATAATAGCTGCATCTGTATCTGGCCATGGTACTCCAATTGACCCTTTAACACGTTTATCCCAAATAAAATTAGCATGTGTAACTGGTGACGTTTCTGTTAGTCCATACCCTTCTACAAGTTTTCCACCAGTAAGGGTTTCAAATTTTTGTTGTACTTCTACTGGTAAGGGGGAGGAGCCACTTAAACAAGCCTTAATTGAGGATAGATTATAATTACTTATCTCTGGATGATTGAGTAATCCAATATACATTGTAGGTGCGCCTGGGAATAGTGTTGGTTTTTGTTTTTCGATTGTTTTTAAAACCTGATCCACTTCAAATTTAGGAAGTAAGACCATCTTAAAGCCTCTCATAACCGATAAAAGCAATACCGTAGTCATTCCATATACATGGAAAAATGGTAATACACCAAGTATCACTTCTTCACTTTCATTACATTGATACATCCAAGCATCACACATCTTCGTATTGGCTATCAGGTTTTTATGTGTCAACATAACACCTTTTGGTAATCCGGTTGTGCCCCCTGTATATTGTATTAATGCGATGTCCTCATCAATATTAAATTCTCCAAGTTCAATAGGAGTCGATTCACTAGTACGTAAAATTTCAGTAAATAAATGCGTTAAACCTTTATGCTCAACTTTCACACTAAAACCATATTGTTTTTTTTGAATAAATGGGTAGACAAGATTTTTGGGGAAGGGTAAATAATCCTTTATCCACGTTATGATAACGTTTTCAATTTTCGTATCTTTTAACACCTTAACAATTCGTGGATATAAGATGTCCATCGCTAGTATGACTTTTACTCCTGCATCGGCCATCTGATATTGAAGTTCACGTTCAGTATAAAGAGGATTTGTTTGAACGACGATTCCGCCTGCATACAAAATGCCATAATAAGCAATAACAGATTGAGGACAGTTTGGGAGCATAATTGCTACACGATCCCCTTTTTCAACACCTAAACGTTGCAGATAGTTCGCAAACTTTAATGAAGACTCATACAATTCTTTGTACGTTACATCTTTTCCCATAAAATGAATGGCCACTTTATTAGGATATTTCTCGTATGCATTCGTTAAAAAGCTTTGAACAGGAATATTCTCGTAAGTTATACTGTGAGGTATCTCTTTCGGATATTGGGAAAGCCAAACTTTATCAGTCATTTACAACTCCCCTTCATTCAATGTTTTAAATATTCTTGCAATTTATTATAATGGAAAAAGAATGTCCATACAAACTATTTTTACGAAACTTTTAAATTTTCGCTAGAAAATGCATCTATATTCTAATTTATTGCAACAATTTAATAGATTTATATTAGAATTGCACTCTCAAGACACAAAAAAAGCAAGTTGATGAACTTATCTTACTTGCCTTTTATATAAACTATATAGTTGATAAATAATAGATTCCAACAATAATAAACAGAATACACACAACGATTAATACCTTTGATAATTTTTCCATATATATGCTCCTATGAAATACTTGCACCGATAACAAAAGAAAGACCTAATGAAATCGTAAATGAGATAAAGCCAACAGAACGATTGTCATTTGCAATTTCATCATCTATTTTAAACCGGGGTGTTAAAAATTCAAATAACAAATAAGCAAAAATTAGTAATGAAAATCCAAACAAGCCCCACCCAATCATTTCAAGTAAAGTGGAATGACGTTCAATTGAATACCTAAAAATATTACAAATTCCAACGATTTTACCACCTGTAGCAAGGGCAACAGCAACATTCCCATTTTTTACTTCTTCCCAGTTTTTATACTTTGTAACTAGTTCGAATACTACCATTGAAACTATTAAACAAAGAACAACAACGCTAAAATACCCCGCTGTTTCAACTAAAGGATGTTGCCAAAACCTTGAATCTAGCATAAAGTCAACCCCCTCTTTTACTATCCCAAATGTACAACGGCTTAATTTGTCTTCCTAGGAATTAATGTTCTCTTTAAATTGATCCTAGGAAGACAAACAATTTTTATAACATGAACACCTACTAAAGAAAATGGATTATTTCAACTCAACTATAGTTACTCCAAATCCACCTTCTCCAGCCTCACCGTAACGGAATGACTTCACACGCTTATGACCCTTTAAAAAGTTTTGGATCCCTTGTCTTAAAGCACCTGTTCCTTTACCATGAATAATGGATACACGAGGATAATTTGCTAAAAGTGCATCATCAATGTATTTCTCAGTTCTCAAGATTGCCTCTTCATATCGTTCTCCGCGTAAATCTAACTCTAGTTTAACATGACCATTACGATTTTTTACGTTTGTCATCACGACTGTTTGTTTTTCTTTTTCAGGCTTCACATATTGTAAATCTGATTCGTCTAACTTCATTTTAAGAATACCAATTTGAACAACCCACTCGTTATCCGTTACTTTCTCTACTAACGTTCCTTTTTGACCATAGCTCAATACTTTTACTTCGTCACCTACTTTTAAGTTCTGAGCACGTTCACGAATTTGCGCTTGTTTTTTAAGTACTTGGTTTTCTTGTGGAGCTGCAGCATCGAGTTTTTTCCTTGCTTCAATTAACTCATGCTCTTTTACAACTTTGCTTGCATTTGCACGCATTTCACGTAGCTCTGCAATTACCTTTTCAGATTCTGCCTTTGCTTCATCGACAATTTTACGAGCTTTTTCTTTTGCTTTCTTCTCTAGTGCATCCTTTTTCTCGTCATAGGTTTTTAGTCGTTCCTCTAACTGCTCATGCAATTTTTGCGCCTCTTTCAGTAATGCATGAGCCTCGTCTGCTTCACGTTCTGAACGACGTCGACTTTCCTCTAATGAAGCAATCATCGACTCGACTTCATGACGATCAGAGCCAGTATAACTCCGCGCTTGATGAATAATAGACTCTTTTAAGCCTAGACGTTTAGAAATTTCAAATGCATTCGAACGGCCTGGCACACCGATTAACAATCGATAAGTTGGACTAAGCGTCTCAATATCAAATTCAACACTCGCATTAACAACACCTGGACGATTATAACCATATGCTTTTAGCTCTGGATAGTGAGTTGTCGCCATCACCCGAGCACCGCGTCCTACTACTTCATCTAAAATAGAAATAGCTAAGGCTGCCCCTTCTTGTGGGTCTGTCCCAGCTCCTAATTCATCGAATAATACTAGTGAACGTGAATCAAACTTCCCTAAAATATCAACAATATTCACCATATGTGAAGAGAAGGTTGATAAAGATTGCTCTATGGATTGTTCATCTCCGATATCTGCAAATAATTGATCAAAAACTGCTAATTCTGAACCATCTAATGCCGGTACAGGTAAGCCTGCTTGTGCCATTAATGTACAAAGTCCTACTGTTTTTAGAGTGACGGTTTTACCACCTGTATTTGGCCCTGTAATAACAATTGCTGTAATATCTCGTCCGAATTCAATCGTATTAGGAACCGCTTCTTCTATAGATATTAGTGGATGTCGAGCTCGTACCAATCGGACATATCCCTCTTGATTCATTTTAGGTTTTGTACATTTAAATGCTTGACCATATTTCCCCTTTGCTAAAATAACATCAATATCACCTAGAATTTGCACTAGAACAAAAAGATCATGCGCAACTTCTTGCACTTTTACAGATAGTTCTAATAAAATTCGCTCAATTTCCGCTTTTTCCTTTACCCTTAAACGTTGAATCTCATTATTTGCTTGTACAATAGATTCGGGTTCAATGAAAAGTGTTTGACCGGATGATGACTGATCATGCACAATCCCACCATAATGACCACGATATTCTTGTTTTACTGGAATAACAAAACGATCATTTCGAATTGTAACAATTGCATCAGAAAGCATTTTAGTAGCATTCGAACCTCGTGTTAAACTTTCTAATTTTTGACGTACTTTGGCTTCTTCTGAACGAAGAGATTGTCGGATAGAACGTAAAGTAGTACTTGCTGAGTCTAAAACTGCTCCATTGTCATCTATACAATCATTGATTTCATGTTGCAATGCAGTTAAGATTGGCATTTGCTCCTTACGTTCGACAAAATGAGGAATTGTTATATTTCCTTCTTGTTCAATATCTTCTATAAAATTTCGAAGTATTCGACTAGCACGGATGGTACTTGCTATTTCCATTAGCTCCATTGGGCTTAACATACCGCCAATTTGCGCACGTTTGGATTGGGGACGTACATCAAAGATCCCCCCCATTGGTACATTGCCTTTAACTCTTAATATGGATAGTCCTTCATCCATCTCTTCTAATAATTCCACTACAGTTTCAAAATCAGTTTCGGGGATTAGTTGTTCTATTGCGCTTTTCCCTAGTGAAGAGGTACAAAAATTAGCAACCTGTTCACGTACTTTATCGTATTCTAATGTTTTCAATGCGCGTTCAGCAATCACTCCCGAACACCTCCTACCAATTCAATTAGCCCAAGTCTAATCATTTACTTATTTTTGTTTATAAAAGTTTCAAATTGTTGTAACGACCATGTATTCACTACTAAGTCTTTTTTTAGCCATGCTTTTTGAGCATATTTTGTACCGATTTCCATAACACTAAGCTGCTCTATCGCATGTGCATCGGTATTAATCGCGATTGGTACATTGTGCTCCATCGCCATGATTAGATGTTCAATACGTAAATCTAATCGGTATGGGCTGGCATTTAGCTCTAGAATTTTACCATATTCCGCTGCCCATTTTATTAATTGTGGTATATCAGGATTATAACCTTCACGTTGCCCAATAATTCGACCTGTTGGATGGGCAATCATATGCACATACGGATTTTGAATAGCTGTATGCAGTCTTTCCATAATCATTTCTTGTGACTGCGAAAAGCTAGAATGAATGGAAGCAATTACGAAATCTAATTCTTTTAAAACTTCATCCTCAAAATCCAATGAACCATCTGGTAAAATATCCATCTCCGTTCCAGCAAATAAGCGGAAATTAGGATGTGTTTCATTAAAATCGTAAATTTCTAAATGTTGTTTCTTCAATCTTTCAGGTGTAAGACCATTTGCTACTTTTAAATACTGTGAATGGTCTGTAATGACTCCATGGGTGTATCCGCGCTGGATTAACGCTTCTCCCATTTCTTTCACAGTATGTGCTCCATCAGACCATGTCGTATGCATATGCAAATCAGAAACAATCTCCTCTAAGCTGACAAGACCCTCAAGTTCGTCCAAACGCTCTAATTCTTTCCCTGATTCACGGACTGTAGAAGGAATAAATGGTAAATCAAAATGAGCAAAAAATTCTTCTTCCGAATCAAATGTCAGAATAGTACCATCTGGTTGTTCTACCCCGTACTCACTTATTTTCTTTCCTTGCTCTTTCGCTAACTGACGCATGCGCACATTGTGATCCTTTGAACCAGTAAAGTGGTGTAGCGCTGTTGCATATTCCTTTAACGAAACGAGACGGAAATCAATACTTACAGGATCTTCAGCTTCTAATACAACAGATACCTTTGTATCCCCTGCTGCAACAATTTCTTTCACAGAAAGACCTTTTAATATTCGATCTTTTACAACCTCAGGCTGTTCTGTGGCAATAATAAAATCAACATCCTTGCTCATTTCACTCACACGACGAAAACTTCCCGCTACTGAGAACTTTTGAATTTCCTCAATCGATTTTAAACATTCATTGATATCTGTGACCACTTCTTGCAAGTACCAGATTGGTAATTTTTCACTACGTTCTCCGAAATGCTCTAGTTCATTTAATATTTTTTCCTCTGATTTCGGCCCGAAGCCAGCTAGTTTTTGTATTTTATGGGATTCACAAGCTTCCCTTAAACTTTCAGCACTGTCTACCCCAAGCTCACTATAAAGTTTTGCTAACTTTTTCCCACCTAAACCAGGTAGTTTTAATAAAGGAATTAATCCCTTTGGTACCACTTCTTCCAGTTCTTTTAGTTGAGAAGATTGTCCTGTTTCAATCAACTCATGAATAACGGCTGCAGTTCCTTTTCCAATACCTTTTAGTTTCGTTATATCTTCGATTTCACTTAAACTGCGTTCATCTAGTTCAAGGGCATTCGCAGCTTTTCTAAATGCTGATACTTTGAATGGATTTTCACCTTGAAGTTCTAATAGAAGTGCAATTTTCTCTAGTGTTTTCACGACAATTTTTTTATTCATATTTACCTCCTAAAACGGTTATTAGATTCCAAAAGTAATTTCATATACGTAAAAAATAATTTCCTCGTTCGTGGAAAAAGGAAATGCCCCCAAAAGTCGCCTTGGGACATTTCCTTTTAATTGATTACCGACGACAAACGATAATCTTACCGTATATAACTAGATATCTTTGTAAATGTACCACCAATTTTGAACCATCTTAGTGAAGAATGGAGTATGTTCTAACATCAGTTTAGCAATAATAGAACCGTCCATAATATTTTGAATTGACCCTACCGGAATCAATGCTAACACATACATGATAATAAATACTATTAAATAAAACTCTACAAAACATAGGGCAGCCCCTAATAGTCGATTCACTGAGTTTAATATAGGTAAATACGTTAAAAAGTCAAAAATTGAACCTAGAATTTGCAGAGCAATCTTCACTGCAAAGAAAATAACGGAAAAGGCAATGATTCGATAAAACGTCTGATCCACATTTAGCGTATCCAAAATAAGCATCGTAGATAAATCTTCTGTTACACCTGGATACGGAATCCATAATACAAACTTTTCTGCTAGCGGTTTATAATATATATACGCTACAATAAGTGCAACGAAAAAGCTAACAAGATGAATAATCTGAACAATAAAGCCACGTTTAAGTCCTACTAGTATACTAGCAGCAAAAATAATTAGTAATATAATATCTAGCATTTACTTCAACCCTTTAATTTTTTCAATTCTTCTTCAAGCTTTTCAACTTGTTCTTTTAATTTTAGTAATTCATGTACGGTATTGACAGCTGTTAGTACAGCGAGCTTCGAACTATCTAATGATGGATTATGTACACGTATTTCTCGCATTTTATCATCTACTATAGAAGCAACTAATCGCATATGTCCTGTAGATTCCGTCCCGACCATTTTATAGGAATGGCCGTAAATTTCTACGGATATTCGATTCTTTTCTTGTTCGGCCATGCAATACCTCCTAAAACGTAAGCAAAAAACACTCATCACGAACTTCTAAACCTAATAAATTATTCAAATCAAGCTCATTATTCATAGATTTGACTATTTTTACTTCATTAGAATATATTAAGAAAATTTATAATACATATCATACCATGAAATTGTTTTTGATGTGAACCTTAGAAGGAAGAAAGGACGAACTATATGTCGAATATTGTGTTACAGCTTTCTAGCGATCTACAAAATGAGGTGAAATCCTATTATGCTTCAAGCAAGATTGAACGAAATGCTCCTGGAGTAGTTTTTGCAGCAAGACTATCCGATACTGCCATTACAATCTATAAATCAGGCAAAGTAATGTTCCAAGGGATGGGAGCAACTAGAGAGGCGAGCCGTTGGGGTGAAGTTAAGCAAGCTCCTTCTCAAACGTCTACTACCAATACAACCAAAGGCATTCAAACAAAAGGTGATACTCTACCAGAAAACTTTGACACTATGTCCGTCCTGGGGTCAGATGAAACGGGCACTGGCGATTATTTCGGACCAGTTACTGTCGCAGCAGTCTATGTACCTAAGGATAAAATCAAACTGATCTATGAGCTTGGAGTAAAAGATTCTAAAATGTTAAATGACCAAATTATGCGTAAGATTGCTCCTGATATTATGGCAGTCTGCCCTCACAGTATTTTGACATTACGTAATGACAAATATAATGCTATTCAAGCAAAAGGATATTCACAAGGTAAAATCAAAGCAATTCTTCATAATCAGGCACTTAAACATGTATTAACAAAAATTGAGCCAGAAAAGCCTGAGTATATATTGATTGACCAATTTGCAGAACGAAAAATTTATTATAATCATATAAAAAATGAAAAGGAAATTGTTCGTGAAAATGTGTTATTTTCAACAAAAGCTGAACAACTCCATGTTGCGGTTGCTGCTGCATCTATTTTGGCACGGTATGCATTCTTAAAAGAGATGGACCGATTATCCCAAACTGTAGGTATGGACTTACAAAAAGGAGCAAGTAGCAAAGTGGATGAAATGGCTGCTCGCATTTGGATAAAACACGGGGAGGAAACATTAAAATCAATTTCAAAGTGGCATTTTGCGAACACAGAAAAAGCTAGAAAGTTAGTGAGTAAAAAGAAATAATTTAATGTATGAAATCGTAGGTAAAAAAACAAGCATTTATCCTCTTTAATAATAACTCAATCATTTCCAACTGAATTCAAAATGGAAAGAACCATACACCCGTTACAATTCAGCGGTGTATGGTTCCTTTTTATCTATTCGATTTATTTTACTAGTTTACTAATTGCCTTAAATTGATCCCCTTTGGCAATTTGAAGCATTTCAAATAAGGCCATTTCAACTGTTGTCACTTTAACGCCAAGCTGCATCATTTTTTGTAATCCGATTTCGTTACTTTTTGCTGTGCGAGAAGATACACAATCTGCTAATACTTCCACTTCATATCCGTTTTGTAATAAATGCGCGGCAGTTTGGTACACACAAATATGCGTTTCGATACCAGCTAGTAAAACCTTTTTACGTCCTGTTGCTTTTAATTGCTCCACAAACTCTGGTGTATCGTAAGCACTGAATGTAATTTTTTCAATTGGTTGTTGATTTGTTAAAGTTTGAGCGATTTTTTCAACTGTTGGTCCAAGTCCCTTCGGATATTGCTCCAACCATAAAACAGGCAACCCTATTATTTGTACACCCTCTGATACTTTTGCTATATTGGAAATCACAAATTCACTATCATGTACAATCTCTGCAAGTTTTCCTTGAATATCAATTAATACTAACACTGTCTCTTCTTTTGTAAGCATTTTTATATCCCCTTTTCCCATAATTTCTAATTTATATATTATATATGAATTGATTTATATATATAATTCTCGAACTCGTAGATTCCCTCAAATTGTTACCAACTATCTAATTTGAAACTACATCAACAAAACATGTATAGTACAAATAAGAAAGGATGATGTTTTTGTTAAGGTTAAGCTGGTTGATTAGTCTTGGGATATCGTTACTTGGCTTCTTGATAATTGGCAATTTATTCACAATCCAACCTGATGGAGTATCAGGTAATGGTAATTTAGGCTTTGTTGGGATTACTTTTGTTGTACCATTCTTATTATTAAGTATCTTTACGACATTCCGATATTTTCTTACTATATCTAGAAAAACACAAGATCGCTTAATGAAGTTCTTATCGTTAATTGGGGGATTATTATTACTTGCTGTGCTTATGTATTTATCGTTTAATTTTAAAAATGATATTTTAGAGACATTGGACAAAACGAGTGATAATCCATCTTTTCCAAAGTTAAATTCATATACATATTCAATTTATTTTAACTTTTATACCTTTGCATTACTTCACACGATTGTTGGCGTTATTGCCTTGTTCGTAGGTTTAATGAATCCTAAAACGAAAAAAGAAGAGTTGTCTGAGTAAACCCCAAGCAACTCTTCTTTTCTTTTTTATGTTCTTATCGAAGCTCTGCTCCAGCTTCTGTTAAAGCTTTCAACACTTTGTTATGAGCACTCACTACTTCGTCGTCTGTTAAAGTGCGCTCAGGATCAAAGTACGTTAATGAGAACGCAACGGATTTTTTACCAGCTTCCATTTTGTCTCCCTCATAAACGTCAAATACTTTGACTTCTTTTAATAATTTTGTTCCAGCATTACGGATAATTTCAATGACTTCACCAGCAGGTTTTGAACGGTCAAGTTCTAAAGCAATATCACGCGTCATAGCTGGGAAACGTGGTACAGATGTATAAACTAATTCCTCAACTTGTGCTGTAAGAACAGCTTTTAAATTCATTTCTGCAACAAAAGTATCTTTTAAATCGTATTTTTTACGTTCAGTAGGATGTAACCCACCGATAATCCCTACTTTTTCTCCATCAAGTAGAATTGCTGCTGTTTGACCAGGATGTAATCCATCAACAGTTGTTTTGACGAAAGATACGCGATTAGTTAAACCTAGTTTTGCAAACAAACTTTCCACAATTCCTTTTGCCACAAAGAAGTCTACTGTTAATTTTTCACCTTGCCAAGCATTATCAATCCATTTACCTGATACAACTAGGGCAAGATGTTCTTCTTCATATGGAAGTTCTTCTTCTGTTTTTCCTAGGAAGACAGAGCCAATTTCATATAAAGCTACCGAATCTGCTTTACGAGCTACGTTATAGCTAGCTGCTTCTACTAAATGTGGAATCAAGCTTTGGCGTAAAGTTGAACGCTCTTCACTCATCGGCATTAATAATTTCGTTGTTTCTTCTGCTTTTAATGCAAATTTTTGTGCAAGCTCATCAGAAGTTAATGAATACGTAACAGCTTGATAAAGTCCTGCACCTTCCATAACATTTCTTGTAATACGGCGTTTTGCTTGGTATGGAGTTAATCCTCCGATTTGCTCATTGCCTTCTGGTAATGTCATTGGAATTTCATCATACCCATAAAGTCTTGCAATTTCTTCAACAATATCTTCTTCAATTTTAATATCTTGACGACGTGTAGGCGCATCAATGATTAATAAACCATTCACAGCTTCTACCTCGAATTGTAGACGGTTTAAAATTGATAACATGTCTTCTAAAGAGATCTTCATACCAAGACGATTGTTGATAAAGTCTGGTGATACGATAACTCGTGCAGGTGATTTGTCTAAATCATCTACTAACACAGTTCCATCTAATACTTCACCGCCAGCAAGCTCTGCTAATAGTTGTGCAGCACGTTCTCCTGCTAATAGGACGCGATTTGGATCTACACCTTTTTCAAAACGAGCTGAAGCATCAGAACGTAAGCCTAATTCTTTAGATGTGCGGCGAACTGAGAACCCATCAAAGTATGCAGCTTCAATAACAACCGTTGTTGTTTTATCTGTTACTTCTGAGTTAGCGCCACCCATTACACCGGCGATAGCCACTGGTTCTACACCATTTGTAATGACAAGGTTATGCGCTTTTAAAGTACGTTCTTGATCATCTAATGTAACAATTTTTTCCCCTTGATTTGCAAGGCGAACGACAATTTCATTTGTTTTAAGCGCATCGTAGTCGAATGCATGGAGCGGTTGACCGTATTCCATTAAAATATAGTTCGTAATATCAACTACATTATTATGCGGACGAACTCCTGCAGCCATTAAATAATGCTGTAACCAAAGTGGTGATTCTGCGATTTTGACATTTTTCACTACTTTTGCAGCGTATAATGGATTTTCTTTTGCTTCAACACGCACTTTAATATAATCTTCCGCTTTTTCTGAAACTGTATTGTACTTAATTTCAGGTAATTTCACTTCTTGAGATAAGATGGCTGCTACTTCATAAGCAACACCAAGCATAGATAGTGCATCAGAACGATTTGGAGTTAACCCTAGTTCCAATACTATGTCACGAAGTCCGATTAGTTCTAAGGCATCGCTACCTGCTACAGCATCTTCAGGTAGTACATAGATGCCCTCTGCATAAGCTTTTGGTACAACGCGACCTTCTACACCTAATTCCTGTAATGAGCAAATCATACCGTTTGATTCTTGACCGCGCATTTTCGCTTTTTTAATTTTTACGCCACCTGGTAGACGTGCCCCTGGTAAAGCTACGATAACTTTTTGCCCAGCATCAACATTAGGAGCTCCACAAATAATTTGTCGGATGTCGCCCTCTCCTACTTCTACTTGGCAAATGTTTAATTTATCCGCGTCAGGATGTTTTTCTTTTGAAACCACATATCCGACAACTACATTTGTCATTCCTTGTGAACGATCAATTACTGCATCTACTTCAATACCTGAACGAGTAATTTTCTCCGCTAACTCTTCTGGCGCTATATTTTCTATATCAACATATTGTTTTAACCAATTTAATGAAACTAACATAGTTGGACCCCCTTACCCTTCTGTTCTATGGAATTGTGATAGGAAACGACTGTCATTTGTATAGAAATGACGAATATCATCTACTCCGTATTTCAACATTGCGATACGTTCTGCACCTATACCAAATGCAAAACCAGATACTTTCTTCGAATCATAGCCAGCCATTTCTAATACGTTCGGATGTACCATACCAGCACCTAAAATTTCAATCCAGCCAGTGTGTTTACATACGTTACAGCCTTTACCACCACATTTAAAGCAAGAAATATCCATCTCTACTGAAGGCTCTGTGAATGGGAAGAAACTCGGACGTAAGCGAATTTCACGATCCTCACCGAACATTTTCTTCGCTAATGCATCTAATGTTCCTTTTAAATCACTCATACGAATATTTTCGCCAATTACTAACCCTTCAATTTGCATAAATTGATGTGAGTGCGTTGCATCATCATTATCACGTCGGAATACTTTACCTGGGCAAATAATGCGAATTGGTTCACCTTTTTTCTTTTCCATTGTACGTGCTTGCACTGGAGATGTGTGCGTACGTAACAGAGTTTCCTCTGTAATATAGAAAGTATCCTGCATATCACGAGCAGGGTGACCCTTTGGTAAGTTTAACGCTTCAAAGTTGTAGTAATCCTTCTCAACTTCTGGACCTTCTGCAATTTCATAGCCCATTGAAACGAATAGATCTTCAATTTCTTCAATAACACGTGTTAGCGGGTGACGGTTACCTTGACGCACTTTACGTCCTGGTAAAGTGACATCAATTGATTCCTTCTCCAATTGTTCTTGAATTGCTTGTTCTTCTAAAACGGCAACTCTCTCTTCTAATTGTGCTGTTACATTTTCACGAACTGCGTTTACAAGAGCACCCATTTTTGGACGTTCTTCTGGGGACAATTTCCCCATTCCTTTTAACAGATCCGTGATTGGACCCTTTTTCCCTAGATACGCAACACGAACGTCATTCAACTCTTTTAAATTAGAAGCAGCTTGTAATTTCTCTAATGCTTCTTGTTCTAATTGCTTTAATTGTTCTTCCACTAATATACCCTCCTTATTAAATTCGCTTTGTTTTTTGTGGGTGTAGTATTGTTGGTAGTGGGAAACAGCTCCCCATACCACTCATTCCAAGAAAACACAAAAAACCTCGCCCCTAAAAAGGGACGAGGACTAGATTCGCGGTACCACCCTAGTTATTGCAATTTAGAATTTGCAATCACTTCATTGACATAACGACTCATTTGGCCGGCTTTCCTTTCACAATATTTTGATCCCGGAAGCTGCTGACGGGGTGAACTTCAATACTATTGACTATACATAAGCTTTCAGTCTATGGCTTATGCTCCCTTAACAGTCACTTTACTATTTACTCTTCCCGCTACTAACGCATTTATATACTTATTCGTTTTTAGTCTACATCATTTTACGGCAAAACGGAAAACGTTTCAAGTAATGCTAACAATAAGTTATTTATCTTTATCTCTATAATAGGTAAAATGAAACATTTTCAAACTTATTATATAGAATAAATTACTCAGTTAGTATATATTTAAATTGAAATGTAAGTTTTTGTAACATCAACTATAAGGAGGGATTTTATGCTTTTTATGAAAAAAAGAGAAGAAAAAACTACGACAATACCATTAGCGGAATTAACACGAAATATGGATGGCCAAATCCAGGTTGCCGTTGATCAATTAAAAGGAATCGTTGAACAAATAAATATTGCTTCCATTGAATTAAATGAAACATCAACTTCCAGTAATGAGAAAACAAAAATTTTGTTGAATCATAGTATGCAAACCGTAGAAAATACGCAACAGGTTGCTTTAAATATGAGCGAGATTGAATCCTCTGCATTACATATTTCTGCTTTTTCTCAAGAAATTTTATCAAATTCTCAAACTTCAAATGCAGAACTAGACTATTCATTTGAATCCTTTAAGTCCTTACAAAAAAAATTTGATACATTAAAAGAAAGTCATCATATCCTCCTTCAACAAATGAATCAACTTGTAAACAACTCTAAAAATATACATAATATCGTTCATACGATTGGCTCCATATCGCAAAAAACTAGAATTCTTGCTTTAAATGCTTCTATCGAAGCAGCTAGGGCAGGCGAACATGGTAGGGGATTTGCAGTCGTTGCAAACGAAGTCGGTAAATTGGCCAATCAAACTTCTGTCGCCGTAGACCAAACACGGGAAAATCTTGATCAAATATTAAAGGAAATTAATAGTTCTACAAGTATGGTAAAAAATGAAACAATACAAATTGAAGAAGGCTCCAGTGAACTTCAAGAAATCTTGGATTCAATATACTCATTCAAATCTCGACTAACATCTATTACAAGTATGGTTTCTGAATCTACACAGTTGGTAGAGTCTCAACGAGAAAGTACACAAGAGATTTCTCAATTACTTCAAGAAATCGCTCAATTAGCAATCGAAAATAAAGAACATGTCTACCAAGTAACAAACGATTTAAATCAACAGCACCAAAACGTCGAAGAAATTCGCTCAATTAGTACTGCTTTAATTACGACTTCAGAGGAATTACAATCTCTCATACACAAAGATGCTACTCAGATGAATATAAACATCAATAATACTTTAATCTTAAAGACGAAGGAGATTCTTTCAGAACCTATTCATACAAGTAAATTAATTTCACTAGAGCCACTTGTTCACCAAAAAGTTTTAGATAAAATCTTATCAACTAATACACAACTTGAAGCGATTTGGTCTAATCGCTTAGATGGCACATTTATTTACTCAAATCCTAAAGCTGGTCTTGTGAATGCGAAATTACGTCCTTGGTTTATAGAAGCATCTGAAGGAAAAACTTTTGTTTCACAGGTCTATGTTTCTGCTCTAACTAAAAAGGCTTGTATTACCCTTTCCCTGCCAATTAAAGATGGAAATAAGATTGTCGGTGTACTTGGGGCAGATTTATCAATTTAAACAAAGCATTTTTCAAATAATAAAAACACCGTTCAAAAATGTGAATCGGTGTTTTTAGATTTCCCAATTTTATTTTACGAATTGATATAATAGAATCCCAGTAGCTACCGCTACATTTAACGATTCTGCTTGTCCCAAAATAGGGATAATAACATTTTGATCAGTTTTATCTAAAAGCTGCGGATGAATCCCACTACCTTCATTTCCTACGATCAATGCAAAGCTCTCTGACGATGCTACTTCCGTATATTCTACTGCCTCTTGAAGTGCAGTACCATAGACTTTTACATCACGTTCTTGTAAATCATCAATCCATTCAGATAATTCTCCTCGAACAATGGGGATATGGAAATGTGAACCTTGTGCTGAACGTAATGTCTTTGGGTTATAAGCATCCGCGCAACCTTTACCCAATACAACAGCATCAATTCCAGCTGCATCTGCAGTACGAATCATAGTGCCGATATTGCCTGGATCTTGTACCGCATCGACTAGTAACAACTTTGTCCAGCTTGAATTCACTTCAGTACCAACATTTAGTTGTTTGCAATGGGCAAAAACACCTTGGGAAGTTTCTGTTTCAGCAAGTTCAGTTGCGATAGATTCAGATATTTCAACCATCATGACATTATCGATATCCCAAAGTAATGGCAAATCCACACCTTCGCGAACGATCAATTGCATGATTTGCTCTTTATTTTTTAATGCTTCTTCTACTAGGTGGAAACCCTCAACGATAAATTCTCCTGACTTTTCACGTTCTTTTCTTGTCGTTACAAGCTTTTTCCAATGCTTCACTAAAGCATTTTGTGGTGATTCAATTCGTTTCATAATAATACTTTTACCGCCTTTTCCTTCATTCTATTGCCTAATTTTACATGAAAAGCCGGCCAGTGTAAAAAATGTTCTTCGGAAACAACAGAAATCTATTTTATCGTTGAATATCTTCTGCAATTTTCTTTAAGCTAGATCCTAATTTTTCAATATGCTCATCTGTCGTTCCCTCTCCAAAGGATACACGGAAGAATTGACGTGCTTTCGAAGAACTATGTCCCATTGCAGTCACAGCTTTTGAACCAGAAGCACTATTTATATCACACGCACTTCCAGTAGAAATACAAATTTCTTCCTCATTTAATCGTAACATCACTAATTGTCCCTCTATTCCGTCTATGCATAAGCCACAGATGCTGGGTAGCTGGTAATCCTCCTCAGCTTCTATAAAGATATATCCTGTACCACGTAGATGCTCTTTTAACTGTTTACGATATTTTTCAAAAGTTTTTCTTTGATATATGAAGTGATCCATTGCAGTGACCATGGCTACGATGGCAGGTGTGTCTACCGTTCCTCCTCTTATCCCCTTTTCATGTGTCACACCAGGAAATACAGGAGCAATTCTTATGTGCGGATTGATATAAAGCCCCCCACACCCTTTAGGTCCACCAATTTTATGGGCAGAGACTGTCAATGCATCAACTTCATTAGCAAAATGTTCAATTGATAATTTACAGAAAGACTGTACACAATCCACATGATAACGAATCTGTTTTTGTCGTGCCAATTTTGCTATTTCTTCTACTGGCTGTATTGACCCTATTTCAGAATTAACATGTTGAATTGAAATGAGTACTGTATCCGGTCTTATTGATTTTTCGAGTAAATCCATATCAACAACCCCGTCTTCTTTAAAGGGGAGTTTCGTAATTTCAAAACCTTCTTGCTCGAGAGTGTTCATAGCAGCATGTATACTTGTATGCTCTGCTTCTGATGTAATCACATGATTGCCGCTTCCTGCACGTGCTAAAGATAATATAGCAATAATATTTCCTTCTGTTCCGCTCCCTGTAAATATAATGCCATCACGGTTTACACTTAACTTGTTCGCAATTTTCGTTCTTGCCATTTCTAGTAAAGTACTAGCACTCCCCCCTGCATCATGTAAGCTCGAAGTATTTCCATATACTTTTCTTGCAACCTCTGCGTATGCCTGAATTGCTGCATCTGTCATTGGTGTTGTTGCTGCATAGTCTACATAGATCATATTCATAAACTCCTTAATTTTTATTATTCATTAGGTTATTTTGGACATTTATTTAACTCTCTATCAATCTCATAATATTTCACTACTTGTTTTCCATTTCATTTTATGTAAATATAGGTGTCAAGACAACTGTAAAGAAGGGAAATCTATGAATATTAAAACAGACATCGTCATTATTGGGAGTGGAATTGCTGCACTTCAAGCTGCTCATGTTCTATCTAAGCGTTTTGCAGTTCACATTATTACGAAGTCTGACATAAGAAACGGAAGTTCCTATAAGGCACAAGGTGGTATCGCTGCTGTTACAAGTCCAGAGGATCATACAACTTTGCATATACAAGATACACTAGACGCCGGGGAACACCACCATGTGAAAGAACATGTAAAACAATTAGTTATACAAGGTAAAAAAGTCGTACGAGAGCTCATTGATCATAACTTCCCTATTGATAAAACTGAGCTAGGAGAAGTTTCGCTTGGTTTAGAAGGTGCACACAGTAAGCCAAGAATACTTCATTCCGGTGGAGATGCTACTGGAAAGGCGTTGGTCGATTATCTCATTCATTCCCTACCTGAAAACGTAAAAATTACTGAACATCAAATGGCTTATGAATTAATTCTAAATACAGCTGGTGAATGTATAGGAGTTAAAACAAAAAGCAATTCCGGCCAATCCGCTTATTATGCTTCCTACGTCATTCTTGCTACTGGTGGAGCAGGTGCACTCTATGCTTGCACTTCGAACTGTCCTGATAGCATCGGGGATGGAATGGCCTTAGCTTATCTGGCCGGTGCTCAAATTACAGATATGGAATTTTTCCAATTCCACCCGAGTCTATTATTTATTAATGGCACATCAAGAGGTCTTGTTTCAGAAGCGGTCCGTGGTGCAGGAGGATATTTTATCGATGAAGATGGACGCAGACTGATGAAAGGTAAGCATCCTTTAGAAGATTTAGCACCTCGACATATAACAGCATATGAGTTGTATAAAGAACGAGCAAAAGGAAAATCAGTTTATCTAGATATTTCAACGATTACTAATTTCAAAGATAAATTTCCTACCATTACACAGATTTGCAAAGAGAATGGAATAGACCTTTCAAAAGGGCGAATTCCAATTTCACCTGGTAGTCACTTTTTAATGGGAGGCGTAATTGCAGATAGCTATGGGCAGACGAGCATCCCAAGATTACTAGCGGCTGGGGAGGTAGCATGTACCGGTGTTCACGGAGCTAATCGATTAGCAAGTAACTCTTTACTGGAATGCATTACCTTTGGAAAACTGATGGCCAACAATCTCTTATCCAATGGAACAAAACAAAAAAATTTCATAGAATCCCCTACTCGAAAAAACAATGAAAACTTAACTTTACTTCCAGCTGAAACTCTACAAAATGAAATGCTGAAAAATGCTGGGATAATTAGACAATCAGAAGGTTTAAGTAAGTTACTAGAACGATTACCAGCTTATCATCAAATTAAAAATTTTGATTTTAGTAAATGTTCGAAACAGCAAATTGAACTTACCCTTATGCATCTAACATCATCACTTGTTGTGAATGCTGCATTAGTAAGAGAGGAATCGCGCGGAGCACATATTCGTAAAGAGTTCCCATTCCAAAGCAAAACTTGGCAAAATAGATGGGTGATTTTTGAAAAAGGAAAAATGAATGTGAGGGATGGTTTGTATGAACAACATCAAGCTTCAAACTATGTTAAAGCAATTTTTTAATGAAGATATTGGAGATGGAGATCTTTCAGGTGAGGTTTTATTTTCTCCCTCTGAAGAAGGTTCTTTCACTTTTTACGCAAAAGAATCTGGCATCTTTTGTGGAGCTCAAATTATTAAAACTGGCTTTCAAGTATTAGACCCATCATTAAAAGTAAAGCTTTTCAAACAAGATGGTGAAAAAATTAATATTGGTGAAGAGTTAGCTAGAGTAGAAGGTTCTTTGCAAAGCCTATTATCAGGTGAACGTGTCATTTTAAATTTAGTCCAACGTATGAGTGGTATCGCAACAAACGCTAATAAAGCAGTTGAATTAACAAAAGGAACAAACACAAAAATTTGCGACACTCGAAAAACCATACCAGGACTTAGAATGCTAGATAAGTATGCGGTACGTACGGGAGGTGCGTTTAATCATCGAAGCGGGCTGTATGATTGTATTATGCTGAAAGATAATCATATTGCTTTTGCAGGAAGTATTACGAAGGCGGTACAAACTGCTAGATCAAAAATCGGTCATACTGTGAAAATTGAAGTCGAAATTGAAACGAAAGAACAAATGCTTGAAGCAATTGAAGTTGGAGCAGATATTATTATGTTTGATAACCGAAGCCCGGAAGAAATTCGCGATTGGCTTCCCCATGTTCCATCACATGTGGTTACAGAGGCTTCTGGTGGGATTACATCCAATAACTTAAAAGACTACATAACAACTGGTGTCGACTATATATCGTTAGGTGCCCTGACCCATTCGGTTAAAGCTTTAGATATTAGTGCATTAGTTGAATTGAAAGGAGCCTTCTCTTATGAGCCTTACTAATTTACTTGAAAATAAGATGTTACCTGACAAATATCGTAAGATGGACCGTTCAGAAATGGAGCAACGTATTAGGGAAATAAAAGCAACTCTTGGTGATAAATTATTTATCCCTTGCCATCACTATCAAAAAGATGAAGTCATTCAATTTGCAGATAGTGTAGGAGATTCTTTACAGCTTGCTCAAGTAGCAGCGGCAAATAAACAAGCAGAACATATTGTATTTTGTGGTGTTCACTTTATGGCTGAAACAGCGGATATGCTAACAACGGATCATCAAGTCGTTTACTTACCCGATATGCGTGCAGGATGTTCTATGGCAGATATGGCGAATATTTATCAAACGGAAGAAGCATGGGTAAAATTACAAACACTTTTTGGTGATACAATGATTCCTTTAACTTATGTCAATTCCACTGCTGCCATTAAAGCCTTCACTGGAAGAAATGGTGGAGCGTGTGTCACTTCATCTAATGCAAAGAAAATGGTAAATTGGGCTTTTACACAAAAAGAACGCATCTTCTTCTTACCAGATCAACATCTAGGTCGAAATACAGCTTACGACCTTGGCATTCCTTTAGAGCACATGGCAGTTTGGAACCCGATTAATGGAGAGCTTGAATATGAGGGTACTCTAGAAGACGTAAAGGTCATTCTATGGAAGGGTCATTGTTCGGTCCATCAAGGCTTTACCGTCGCAAATGTTCACCAAGTACGCGAAAAACATCCAGGGATGACGATTATTGTTCATCCAGAGTGTTGCCGCGAAGTGGTAGAAGTGTCTGATCTGAATGGTTCGACAAAATACATTGTTGATACGATTAATGCTGCTCCTGCAGGTTCAAGCTTTGCCATCGGGACAGAGATGAATTTAGTGAAACGAATCATTGCTAGTCACCCAGACAAGCAAATTATCTCTTTAAATGAAAACATGTGCCCATGTTTAACGATGAACCGTATTGATCTCCCCCACCTATTATGGGCTTTAGAGCTCATTGAAGAAGGGAAAGCAGGAAATATTATAAACGTAGACCCTAAAATTACGATAGAGGCAAAATTATCTCTAGATCGTATGCTTGCATTAGCTTGAGTCATTAACTTATATGAAAAAAGGTAACTAACAAAAGTTACCTTTTTTCATTTCTCCCTATTTATCTAAAGAAGTATATGGTTAAGAAATCTCTGTTCGCATTCTCTTTATTTACTATGTATAGTTTTCGAATAGTGATGCAGACTAGTCATTAAGGAGGCGATTGTAATGAACTTTCAAATTAGACAAGCTATTACGTCAAATGTTCAAGGTGATAGTGCAGCCGAATTCCGCGAGACAGTAGAAGATGCGATTGCACGTGGAGACGAGCATTTATTACCTGGTCTTGGTGTATTTTTAGAAAAATGGTGGAATACATCATCACCCGACGAGCAACAACAATTTACTGAAAAACTTTCGAAAGCATTTCAGAACTAAAGTCATGTAGAATTGGCTGGCTAGCATGAAATCATATTTCATGTCTTGGCAGCCTTCTACTCTTATATTCCCCAATCACTTTTCAAAATTGTTTTTAATTGCTCAATTTCAACCTTTTTTGCTATTTTCTTTTCTAATTCATTTTTCAAGACTATGTATCTTTCCACACAGATATTTCCTAGTTCAGTGAGTTGAATACATTTATCACGATTATTACTTCCAGGAACAATTTCGACTAATCCTTTTACTTCCAATTTTTTTATAAATTTATGAGCTGCCTGTCTAGATATTTGGACGGTCTTAGCAACCATTGATATGGTAGGTTGTTGGTTGCTCACTTTAGACATAATGTACCATTCTGAATTTGAAATGGAAATATCGCTCGTTTCATTCCATTTTTCTTCTAATAATCTTCGTATTGTATTATGTCGCTCACTTATAAGGTCAAATAAATCCAATTGTTCCACCTACACCATTCCTTTTACTTCTTGTTTCGAAAATAATATACTGAACCACGGATCATTTGTCAACTAAGTTGACGTTTTTGTTTTTATAGCGTATAATGAAACTAATTAGTCAACCTAGTTGACATACTTACTTGGGGGCGAAATAATGTTTAATATTGGAGATACTATTATTTACTCATCTCATGGGTTATGCCAAATTGATGGAATTAGCGAAAAGACTTTTTCAGGTGTAACAAAAACCTACTATGTTTTACATCCACTAAATAACGAAAAGTTGGAAATCAGTACTCCTGTAGATAATAAAACCATTTCGACTCTGATGGAAAAAAAAGAAGCAAAGGAAATTTTGAATCTATTTACACAACCTGGTGTTGATTGGATTGAAAAAGGTAATCAGCGCACACAAGCGTATTCTTCCATTTCGAAAAAAGGGGATCGTAAAGAGATTGCAAAAGTTATTAATACATTGCTTGTAAAGAAACACGAACTTGAAGGAAATGAAAGAAAGTTTCCAGAGCAAGATCGTAAACTTCTCGTATCCATGCAAAGTATTTTATTCTCAGAACTTGCTCTTGCATTAGATGTGACTACTGAAAAAATTTCAGAAAACGTTCATCAATTATTAGGTATTGATGAAGTAGTTATGCTTACAGTTGAATAATGATATAGTTGTTTTTAGATAAAGGCTGGGACAAAAGCCAAAATAGCATTTTTCCACACTAGGAAAAATGCTATTTTTACGTTCTAATGAAAATTGAGGGTACGCTTTCCGCGGGCACGGCCTGACACGAACGTCTCAGGCGGCGTGCTGTTCCCGCAGGAGTCGACCCTCCATTCCAATCAATTTTCAAAGTATCAATTTTTTATTATTACGTTTTGGGTATTTCTTTAAGTTTTTCACTTATGGCCCATCCTCATTTTTTTTGGAGAAAATAAAAAGCAACCCAGCGTCTCCCAGGTTGCTTTTCCTATGTAGCGGTGTCTCATTCCATCTTGAATTCCACACCGCTCGAAATCTCTACAGCGAGTCCCCCATAGTCGATTTCTTTTTATTCATCAAGTAAAAAATATACCACCCGTATAGTTTTTACCTTTTACTTCATGTTACGCTAAAATTGATGCAAGTACTGCTTTTTGAGCATGTAGTCTATTCTCTGCCTGCTCAAAGATATACGAATTTGGACCATCGATTACCGATGATGCTACTTCCTCTTCACGATGCGCAGGTAAGCAATGTAAAAACATGTAATCAGGTTTTGCATGAGCAACTAAAGCATCATTAATTTGATAATCTTTAAAATCTACTAAACGTTTTGCAGATTCTTCTTCTTGGCCCATACTAGTCCAGACATCTGCATATACCGCATCTGCATTTTTCACCGCCGCGATAGGATCATGCGTTACTGTAACAAGGCTGCCATTTTCTTTTGCAATTTTTTGTGCTTTTGCAATGATTTCTTCATTTGGTTCATAACCAACAGGTGTTGCAACAGCAATGTCCATTCCTACATGTGCAGCTGCTATAACTAAAGAATGTGCTACATTATTTCCATCACCAACGTAAGCAATCTTTAATCCTTTTAACTCACCTTTGTTTTCAGCGATTGTTTCTAAATCTGCCAACGCCTGGCATGGGTGATAAAGATCTGTTAAACCATTAATTACAGGTATTGAAGCATGATCTGCTAATTCCTTTACCATTTCATGGGAGTTTGCACGAATCATTATCGCGTCCAAATAACCTGATAAAACATGCCCTGTATCTGAAATCGGTTCACCACGTCCAATTTGCATATCTCGGGAATGCATAAACATCGCTTTTCCTCCAAGTTGATTCATCCCAACTTCAAAGGAAATACGTGTACGTGTTGAATGTTTTTCAAAGATCATTCCTAATGTTTTACCCTCTAATAATTTCGGGCATCTACCAGCCTTCGTGATCTTTTTAAGCTGTGTTGCTAATGCAACTAAATTTTGTACTTCTTCACTTGTATAGTCTAATAGTGTCAATAGGTCTTTTCCCTTTAAAGATGACACTAGTTTAAGCTGAACCTCTTCTAGTAATTTCATGTGACTTCCGCCCCCAACTTCCAATTGATGTTAAACATATTATACAATATGCATATTTATAAAATCAAGTGTATTTTTATTATTTATAGAACTTTTTAAATTTTCCCTTATATACAGATAAAAGAATAAAAATACACATATATTCATACAAGTCGGCTCTTTAGCCACATTTATATAATAAATATTCAATACAACTCTCCAGACCCTTAATATATATATGCAGTCATTTCCAAATTAGACACCATAATGATAAAAAAGAATGCCGTTTTTCCACCCTTATATGAATGTAAAATATTTCCTTTAACAACACTTGTCACTAGCAATCTAAGAAGAAAAGAATATCCGCAGCTCCCAAAAAAAACAGGGAAGAAATCGTACTCTTCCCTGGTCTACTATTAATCAAAAATGATTTTATTTACTGTATCACGATCTAATTTCTTAACTAGTTCAACAATTAATTTCACTGTGTTTTCATAGTCATCTCGGTGCAAAATGGCTGCATGAGAGTGGATATAACGTGTCGCAATTCCAATTGCCATTGCTGGTACACCATTTGCTGTTAAGTGAATTGACCCCGCATCTGTTCCTCCACCAGGTGTTGAATCAAATTGATACGGAATGTTGTTTTCCTCCGCTACATCCACTACAAAATCACGAAGTCCTTTATGTCCTACCATAGAAGCATCAAAAATAATGATTTGTGGACCATCACCTAATTTAGAAGTGGATTCTTTTGGTGTAATTCCAGGTGTATCCCCAGCTACCCCTACATCAACTGCAAAACCGATATCTGGTTTTATTTTAAATGTAGCCGTTTTTGCTCCACGTAGACCAACTTCTTCTTGTACATTTCCAACACCATAAACAATATTTGGATGTTTTGTGCCTTTTAATGCTTTTAAAACATCGATAGCAATTGCACAACCAATGCGGTTATCCCATGCTTTTGCAAGAAGCATTTTGTCGTTTTTCATGACATTAAATTCGAAATAAGGTGTAATCATATCGCCTGGGCGAATTCCCCATTCTCGAACTTCTTCTTTTGAAGTAGCACCGATATCGATAAATAATTCTTTCATATCCACTACTTTCTTACGCTGATCTGCAGGTAAAATATGAGGTGGTTTTGACCCGATTACCCCAATGATTTCCTCACCTGTACGAGTAGTGATTGTTACGCGTTGTGAGAGCATAACATGGCTCCACCAACCACCTACTGTTTGAAACTTCACAAAACCTTTGTCATCAATCTGAGATACCATAAAACCTACTTCGTCTAAGTGGCCAGCAATCATAATCTTCGGTCCGTTTTCATCGCCTACTTTTTTAGCGATTAAACTCCCTAAATTATCTTGTTCAATCTCGTCAGCAAATGGCTCAATATATTTGCGCATCACTGCACGAGGAGCTCTTTCATTACCTGCAATACCATTTGCATCTGTTAGTTCTTTTAACATTTTTAATGTATCGTCTAATTGCACCATTAAGTGACCCCCTAAATTAATTCTTCCTAATTATACCTCTACTATTTCGGATATTGAAATATTTTCCTCTAATATAGAGTAATTTGATTTCACGAAAAGAAATAAGTTTTTTATGATTTAATAACCATTTCTTTGACGTTCGTAATTTTTTTCATTTTTTGCTAAATACGCTTGAATAATATCCTCTAATGTAAAGTTTAAATTGAAAGCCAATACCCCATAATATTGCCATACACTTTGATAACTATTCATAGTAGGATTTTGAATAAATGTTAAAATAGCCTCTTGTGTACGTAGGAACCAATTTGTTAAATCCTCTTTTTGTTTCACTTCAGGCCAAGCCTTTAAAGATAACCCTTTTTCATTTCCTAAAGAAAGTAAAAAATGAATTGAATCAACAAATTCTTCTAATATTATTTCACGTTCAGAAGGACCTTTTGTACTCCAAAATTTAAAACATCTTGTCTCATTCGCTAACTCTGCTAGTTCAATCATTAAAGCAAGTCCTTTTTCTTTAAAGACATCTCGGTTGATCCGCTGTGTATTTTCAATAAACTTATCTAATTCTCTCTGCATTTCAAATAGCTCATTAAATTCCATAAAAAATTCCCTCAATTTCTAAATAAATTGAAACTTATTGTCCTTCTTAATCGTAAAGGAATTTACAATGTTTTTACAAGGGGGAACTTGTCTTGGCTCTTCTACTTTTACGTTTGCTTATAATTGTATTAGTCGTTTACATATTTTATAAAGGTGTTCGTTACCTTACAGATCCTAAGCGAAAGCTAGATGAAGCTTATGAAAACGGAGAATTTTATTTTTATGATGATGTGAAAAATGTCCGTAAAAATTTTTTCATCTCCTATAAAGGTGCACTTTTTGAGGGTGAAAAGTATTTAGGCACTACGGAAAATTCATTTGAAGTAGTATCTATCTTCGTCTGGGTACATGATACGATGAAGCTTCAAGGTCTTACAAAAGATGACTTTTACTATTTGGAGAACGAAATCTTAATGAGTTATCCGAATGCGAAAATTAATTGGAAAAACCCTATTGAGAAGTTAATGAAGGAACATCCAAACGAGAATACAAGTGAATAGAGATGCAGGACATTTGCAAAAACTGTATTCTTTATAATCATTAATCTTTTCGAAAATAAGCATTGTCTAAGAAAGCTCTAACTATGCATGTTCGACAATTCTTTTCTAAATTATATGAACGAGTTTTATTTTATACTTGTTCTATTCTTTTAAATCTTATCCTTTTGATTTTTCTAACCTTTCTAATCTTTTCTTTGAATTCTTGTCGTTTATATTTAAATTGCAAGATTCTTTCCCATAAAAAATGCCGATCATGTTAAAATGATCGGCATTTTTTATAGGGTTGTAAGTTTAAGTTTGCACATGAAGTTCAAATACATAAAAAATCCTTACAATGATAAAAATATGAATAGCTGCTAAAAGAGGAAATCCAAATGCGAAAGAATTATGTTTGGTTTTATGGCGGAATAAGTACATCCCTAAAACACCGCCACAAGCGCCTCCAAGAATGGCTAATGTGAAGAGGGATTTTTCTGAAATACGCCATTCATGATTTCTTGCGCGAGACTTATCAACATACATAAAGATACATAGAACGATTGACATTACGACTATATAAGCTAAAAATGCATAATCCATAGAAAATGCCTTCTTTCTATAAAAAAAGGCTGATAGGATGTCCTACCAGCCTTTTTATTTATATGTTTCACTTCACATCTGACTATGTAAAGATGAATTGTTTTGTGGCTTTCACCACAGAAATTTTGCACCTGCCGGCTACGCCTTTTTAGTGCAGAAATATTTTGTGGCTGTCGCTTCGCTTTCGCCACAGAAATTTTGCACCTGCCGGCTACGCCTTTCGGTGCATAAATAATTTAATTCACTCGTGAATTAAATTATTTCGCTACTGCTTTTTTCGCTGCGTCTGCTAATTGTGCAAATGCTTGTGCATCTGTTACAGCTAGGTCTGCTAACATTTTACGGTTAACTTCGATTCCAGCTACTTTTAAACCGTACATTAAACGGCTGTAAGAAAGACCGTTTAAACGTGCAGCTGCATTGATACGAGTGATCCATAATTTACGGAAATCACGTTTCTTTTGACGACGGTCACGGTATGCATATTGACCTGATTTCATTACTGCTTGGTTAGCAACTTTGTATAATGTATGTTTTGAACCATAATACCCTTTTGCTAATTTTAAAACTTTTTTACGACGCTTGCGCGTTACTGTTCCGCCTTTTACGCGTGGCATACTAATTACCTCCTGCTAATTCTTCCGAATGTTTAATTTACGTTCTATTTATACAAGAAAATTATTTCATGTAAGTTAATAAAGATTTAATACGTTTGAAATCACCAGATGTAGCAACTTTCGCTTTACGTAGGTGACGTTTTGCTTTTGTAGATTTGTTAGCGAATAAGTGGCTTCCGTAAGCACGGTCAAATTTTAATTTTCCTTTGCCCGTTTTTTTGAAACGCTTCGCAGCGCCACGGTGAGTTTTCATTTTTGGCATTTCGAATTTCCTCCTAAACTATTCAAGGGTATACTATTTCTCGTTCTTTGGTTGAAGAACTAAGAACATGCTTCTGCCTTCCATTTTCGGTTTTTGTTCAACCGTTGAAACTTCAGCACAAGCTTCAGCAAAGCGATCTAAAACGCGTTGACCAATTTCCTTATGAGTAATTGCACGACCTTTAAAACGTAAAGAACATTTTACTTTGTCGCCTTTCTCTAAGAATTTGATTGCGTTACGTAATTTCGTTTGGAAATCATGTTCATCAATTGTAGGACTTAAACGAACTTCCTTAATATTGATGATTTTTTGATTTTTACGAACTTCACGGTCTTTCTTTTGCTGTTCAAACTTAAACTTACCATAGTCCATAATACGAGCGACTGGTGGCTTAGCTTGAGGGGCCACAAGGACAAGATCCAAGTTTACACGAGCGGCGATTTCTAACGCTTCGTTACGAGATTTAACTCCTAGCTGATCACCATTATGATCGATTAGACGAAGTTCACGCGCGCGAATGCCTTCGTTTACATACATGTCTTTGCTAATACGAATCCACCTCCAGGTTTGTGTCGGGAATACATGAGTTAAGAGCAATTATGCCCGGTTGAACGGTACACTTCCTAAGTATGTCCATAAAAAAAGGACGGACATTTCTTCAGAAGATGTCCGCCCGCTATATAATCATACGCTCATTAGTCAGCGTAAATAATTCAACGTGTCTGTACCTGTAAACTGCAATAGCGTCATTCAGGTGAGAAGCGGGCAGCCTCTACTTTAACCACAAACTGTATTCATAACCATATCAATGATAACAACTAATTCTCTTAAAGTCAACACTTTTATATCCGTGTTTATTTTTTGAAATTCCATTGATATTACAACGATTAATTTAACCATGTTTTTTGGATAAAAGCAACTACTTTTTTTAACTTAATTCAATTCATTCCAAACTCCTCAATTGATAATTTTCTTTTTATTTGTAAAAAAATGTTTCAATCAAAAAATGGAGGGAAGAAAAAATACACATACACCTTCCCTACTTTCGTTAGGTGTGAAATGGATGGCCATTCATATAAGTCTCAAAAATAAAGCGCTTTTGAACTAACAATCCATAAAACACAAACGGAGGTATATTATGTCGCAAAAAAAAGTACTATTTATCTCGGATCATGGTGACCCCTTAGCTCCTCTAGGAAGCAAACAAGCTGGTGGTCAAAACAATTATGTACGTCAATTGGCATTATCTTTAGAAGATATCGGCTACTCAGTTGATGTGGTTACTCATTGGTGCATAGAAAATGCTCCGCACATCGAACATTTCGGTAAAAATTCTAGGGTTATACGAATAGCAGCAGGGAAAAAAGGATTTATCGATAAAAATCAATTATTCCAACTACTTCCACTGTTCTATAAAGAAATGACTCAAACACTCGACTTGTCAAAATATGAATTGCTCCATACCCATTATTGGCTTTCTGGAGTACTTGGCTTACAAGTGAAGAAAGACTACCAACTACCTTGGTTTCACACGAATCACTCTTTAGGCATTGCCAAACAAATCGGGACAGGCGTAACAGACAAAAGGCGACTTTATTATGAAGATAAAATTTTGTCTGAAGTGGATCAAATTATCGCTACAACCCCAGATGAAAAGAAATTAATACTTGATACAACCAGCTCACCAGCAAACATCCAAATCGTACCTATCGGTGTTTCAGATACTTATCATCGTTTATATGAGAATCCTATAGAATTAGGAAATTATTTTTTATTTGTCGGGCGCTTGGAAGAAAGTAAAGGAATCTTTGTATTAATTCAATCCTTCCGACAACTGATATTAAATAAACAAATTCCCCAAAATATAAATCTGTTATTAGTTGGAGGATCTGAATCCATTGTAGATGTTAAAAAATCCTCTCCTAAAGATCCTAAACTAAAATTAGCAATCAGAGGATTAGAAGATCGCATTAAATTTTTAGGCCCTCGAAACGAACAGGAGCTTGCGAAACTTTTTAAACATGCCATTGCTACAGTAGTTCCTTCTTATTATGAATCATTCGGATGGTCGCAGCTGAGGCACAGGCATGTGGGTGTCCAGTAATTGCATCAAAAGTTGGTGGTCTAAAAGATATTGTCATCCCAGGTAAAACGGGTTTACATGTCTCAAAAGGGAATGTAAATAAGTTAGCAGAATCTATGAATCTTTTATTAAATAAGCCTCAAGTTATTAAAACATTAAGAGTTAATGCTCGTAAATTCGCACAAAGAGAATTCAAATGGCAATCGATTGCTAAAAAAATTAATACCCTATATGAGGAGACTTTCTATGAGACTGTTAGGTAACGCAATTTTAGCAACGGATTTAGATAATACATTAGTCGGTCATAAGGAAAAACTAGAACAGCTATGGTCCTACTTTGAAATGCAAAATATCCCGATCTCTTTAATTTATATTACAGGCAGACATTATTCTTCGGCTATGAAACTGATTGAAGATCATGAACTACCAAAACCGGATATTTTAATATGCGATGTAGGGGCAACTATCTATGTTGGTCCAAATTTAGAAGAAGACGAACAGTGGCGTATTATTACATCTGCAGACTGGAATCCAGATTTAATTTTAAGTGTCACAAAAAAATACGAAAACCTTATACGTCAGCCATTGCCGAACGAATACCGATTATCATTCACTATCCAAGATAATCCTGGTTACGTTAAAGAAATTGAAGAAACACTAAAACTTTATTGCATCGCTTTCTATTTAATGTATAGTTCAAACAATGATGTTGATATTTTGCCCTCTCATACAAATAAGGGAGAGGCTTTGAAATATGTTCTTCAAAAATATGCACCAAATTATTTTCGAATATTAGTGGCAGGCGATTCTGGAAACGATGTAGATATGCTTAGATTAGGGTTACCTTCAGTAATTGTTGGGAATTGCCAAGATGAAATAAAACGATATAAATTTTTGCCTAACGTATATTGGGCTGATAGTTCATATGCTTCTGGTATTCAGGAAGGTTGGAGCTACTTCTATCAAACCATGTATTAAAACTTATTGTTATAAAAAAACTTGGATGAAAGATCATTCTTTATCCAAGTTTTTATTATTTTATTTAGTTACTTCAGCTTTAATCATTTCTAAGAAGTTTTCTAAAGAAACTGTTTCAGAATCTTTAGAACCATAACGACGAATATTTACGTCTCCAGCTTCCATTTCTTTATCCCCTAATACAAGCATATAAGGGATTTTCTTCATTTGCGCTTCACGAATTTTATAGCCTAATTTTTCTTCGCGATAATCCATTTCTACACGAATACCTGCAGCTAGAAGTTTTTCTTCCACTTGTTTTGCATAGTCGAAGTGAACTTCGTTTGAAACAGGAATCACTTCAACTTGAACTGGTGCTAACCAAGTTGGGAATGCACCTTTGTATTCTTCAATCAAGAAGGCAATAAAGCGTTCCATTGTTGAAACCACACCACGGTGAATTACAACTGGTCTATGTGGTTTACCATCTTCTCCAACATAAGTTAAATCAAAGCGTTCTGGTAATAAGAAGTCAAGTTGAACAGTTGATAAAGTTTCTTCTTTCCCAATAGCAGTTTTTACTTGAACATCTAGTTTTGGACCGTAAAACGCTGCTTCCCCTTCTGCTTCAAAGTAATCTAAACCAAGATCGTCCATTGCTTCTTTTAACATGCTTTGTGCTTTTTCCCACATTGCATCATCATCGAAGTATTTCTCAGTATCTTGAGGATCACGGTAAGATAGACGGAATTTATAATCTGTTAAATCAAAATCTTTATAAACATCTAAGATTAACTCTACAGTACGTTTAAATTCATCTTTGATTTGGTCAGGGCGTACAAATACGTGAGCATCGTTTAAAGTCATTCCACGTACACGTTGTAAACCAGATAATCCACCAGAAGATTCATAACGGTGCATTGTACCAAGTTCTGCTATACGAATTGGTAATTCACGATATGAATGTTTGCTGCTAGCATACACCATCATATGGTGAGGACAGTTCATAGGACGTAAAACTAATGTTTCGTTATCCATTTCCATTGGAGGGAACATATCCTCTTGGTAATGATCCCAGTGACCAGAAGTTTCATAAAGTCGTTTTGAACCTAACACTGGCGTATAAACGTGTTTATAACCTAGTCGTAATTCTTTATCAACAATATAGCGTTCAACAGTACGACGAATCGTTGCACCATTTGGTAACCAAAGCGGTAACCCTTGCCCAACAGTTTGAGATAAAGTAAATAGTTCTAATTCTTTCCCAATTTTACGATGGTCACGTTCTTTTGCTTCTTCAAGCATTTGAAGATGGTGTTTTAAATCCTCTTTATTAAAGAATGCTGTACCGTAAATACGTTGTAGCATTTTATTATCAGAGTTTCCTCTCCAGTAAGCCCCTGCTAAAGATAATAACTTAAATTCTTTTAGTTTCCCTGTTGAAGGAACGTGAATTCCGCGGCATAGGTCGAAAAAGTCGCCTTGGTAGTAAATTGAAACTTGTTCACCAGCTGGGATTGCTTCTAAAAGCTCTAATTTATATTCATCGTCAACTTCTTCATAAATCTTTTGAGCTTCGTCACGAGAAACATTTTTACGTTCAATTTCAATATTTTCTGCAATAATTTTTTTCATTTCTTTTTCGATTTTCGGGAAATCGTCTGCAGAAATTGGTTCTGGTGCATCTACGTCGTAGTAGAAACCACCTTCAATTACAGGACCAATCCCTAGTTTAATTCCTGGGTATAAACGTTTTAATGCTTGCGCTGTTAAATGTGCTGTTGAGTGACGTAAAATTTCTAATGCTTCTTCAGACTTTGGTGTAATGATTTCAATCGCACCATCTTCTTCAATTGGTGTTTTTAAATCGATAAGTGTACCGTTTAGTTTACCAGCTAATGCTTGTTTTTTAAGGCCCGGGCTGATGGATCCTGCTACATCGGCAGTTGAAGTGCCGCGTTCAAATTCCTTTACAGCGCCATCTGGGAAAGTTAATTTAATTACTTCTGACATGATGATTTCTCCTTCTTGTGTGGATTGATTTTGGGTGTACTTTTTGAGTTTGGCGGGTCGCTTCAGTCCCTCGGTCGAAAGCTGGAAAGATGCTTTCGATTCGGGCCTTCCAGCGCTTATCGGTGCTATCGGGGCGCCTCCGCTTTTCTTGATGTCTAGCTACGGCGGCTAGACTCTCGCGTCGCTTCGATTCCTCTCAAGAAGACAAAGAGCGTCTTCTTGTCGGACTCTCCAGCGCGGGTCGAGTCTAACCGAGCCGCCTCCGCTTTTCAATACAAAAAAGCGCCGTCCCTATGAAAGGGACGACGCGTGTGCTCGTGGTTCCACCCTTCTTCCTTCCGATAATTTCTTATCAGACGAAGCTCTAGGTCGGTTAACGTACCGATAGACGTTAGCGGATTGTCCCCGCTAATGCTCCAAGGTAGTAAAGTGAGTTTTCGTACTAGGAAGCTTACAGCCAAGACTTCCCTCTCTTTAAGTCGTAAAACAAACTTGTTATCCTTTTCAAAGCATTTATAATTATTGATTAATTACAATGTAGTATACGCTCCAAGATTTAAAATTGCAACATTCAACTTAAAAATTGGACTTTTAAATTCTTCGGTTTGTACCTTCCATTTGGATTGGCGTTGTTGTTGCTTTTATCCGTTCCATAATACGAGCGGCTTTTACCACTTCAACGCCACCTTTTTGAGAATTTGCCAAATGATTTTCTAAACCATCATAATCGAAATTAGAAGTTATAAATGTCGGTAACTCTTCTGCCATTCGATAATGTAAAATTGTACCGAGAATTTCATCTCGAGTCCATGTTGTTAAGGTTTCAGCTCCTAAATCATCCAACATTAAAACTGGCGCCTTTTTTACGAAATCAATTTTCTCTTGTAGCGTATTATCAGAAATCGCTTGTTTCATTTCACTTAAAAATTCTGGAACAAATACTACTACTGAGCGAATTTTAATACTTGCAAGCTCATTGGCAATCGCACCGAGTACAAATGATTTTCCGACCCCAAACGGACCATAGATATAAAGTCCTTTGTATGGAAGTTCTCCTGTTGTTTTCACCCGTTGTATGAACTTTGTGGCTAATTCTGCTACATCCATTTGTGAATCATTATTTAGTAAGTCTTTTACTCGAGCTCTTAATACATCTTTCGGCATATACATACTTGCAATCATTTTCGCCGATTCACGTCGTTCCTCTTCAATTAGCTTTTGTTCACATTTCGAATATTCAATTTCAATTGAACCACGTATAATGGATAACTTGGGTACAAATCCATTTAGGTAATTTGTGCAATGATCCGTATTATCACAGCCACAACAGCTGGAATTTTGACTAATATACTCATATAGGGTAGGCAAGCCACGCTCAACCATATCCTTGTTGACAAGCGTATCATGCTCTTCTAAAAACTTCTGAACTTTTTCATTTTCTAAAATTTCTTTTCTCATTTTTTCATAGCGTTCTTGAAATGAGGGCATATTGACCACTCGATTAAGAGCTTTATTTATTGGTTCGATTTTAATTCACCTCTCCATCTGTTTGTCCCAACGCTTCTAAAATCTTCTTACGTCGTTCCTCAGTTGACTTTTGTTTTTCTATATCTGCTGTTTTTTTCGTTTCTTCCTGTTTATTTCGCTTATAGAACCATTCAGGAATGATTTCTTTACTTTGTCTGTTTTGATACGTATTTTTATAAGGTTTATTGTTAGACGCTTTGACAGTTTGCTGTTTGTTGTCATTTTCGTTCTTCCACTTTGTATACTGGTCTCGCTCAGTCCGCGCTAAATCCATTGCTTCTTTAGCTGTTTTTAAATTTTTTCTCATCCAATGGTCCGCAATTCGTTCAACGTACTTCCTTGGAAGTTTCATATCAGTAGTTAACATGACATATTCCAAAAGAACATTAACAACCCCTACTGGCATTCCATGTTTTACAATTAAATCCTCTGCAAGTTCTACAGATGATGGCAAAGGTTCTTTACCATTATTAATATCTCTTAGCACCTGAAGAGGAGGAGTTGTTTCAAGGTAAATTTGAAGTTCCTGCTCCTTAGTTGCTTTTTGTAGAACCTGCTGTTTTTCAGTTTGAATGAAGGTTTTTTCTAATTTAGGTGCATCCTTTGAAACCGTTAACTTATAATAATCTGCCGCAGCTTTTTTGAGCCGTTCATTTGAAATATGCATATTATCATCTAGAGCTAAAATAACAACCTTTTGCATATCTAAAGGCGATAAGTGGTATAAAAATGCAAGTTTTGCAATTACTTCTTTTACTTCACCAGTAATACTACTTGACGGAATCAGATTTTCAGATAAACCTGACATTAGTAAATTAAAATCAAACTGTTCAAAGTAGAAAGGATAATTTTGTTTTTTCCCTTCATCTGGCTCGATGAAATCCTTTGGAACATTCATATGTACAGGCTTGTACACATCAATAAATGAACGGGAAACCTCTTTATAAGATTCCTTACTGATGGTTCTTGAAAAGCGTCTACGCAATTTTCGATATGCTTGTTCCCCAATTTTCGAAAATAAGAACATCGATAGTAATGGATCTTGGAAAAATGCATCGGCGTCAAGTGGTCGAACCAGTTCATAAATAAAACGGCGATTATCTTCTTCATCTTTCCGATATGTTCGAAGTAACCCTATCGCTTCTAATGCAATCCGGGCTTCAAATATTTTCCCAATTGGCATATTTAGTACATTCATTAAATAATAATGCGTCATGGGATTATTATGTAAGTCTTCCCCTTCTGCCCACATCGTTAAATAAAGACTTATTGGTTCTGGACCAGTCAAGGGTTGATAAAATAATGTTAGTAATTGACGTTCATTAGTTGAAAGAAAATGAGGGATACTTATTTCAAAATGATCCGTAGGCTGTACTTCTTTATACAAATGAACCATTTAATTCCCTCCAAAACTTATTTTTTACTATCTGATTGGCGCTGAAGTAATTCTTTCATTTCGGCAATAAAGACATTGATATCCTTAAATTGTCGATAAACAGATGCAAAACGAACATATGCTACTTCATCTTCTTTTGCAAGTAAATCCATAACCTTTTCTCCAACATCGTCAGAACGCACTTCAGAATTACCAATTCTTCTTAAGTCCTTCTCAACAGACATAGCAATTCCTTCTAAAGTGTCTAAAGATACAGGGCGTTTTTCACAAGCTCGAATGAGTCCGCGCAATACTTTTTCTCGACTAAATTCTTCCCTCGAACCATCCTTTTTAACAACTATTAAAGGTGTTTCTTCAATTTTTTCAAATGTTGTAAAACGAAACCCACACGATTCACATTCTCGGCGGCGTCGAATTTCTTTATTATCATCAACAGGTCTGGAATCAACAACACGTGTTCCATTATATTGACAAGCTGGACATCTCATAATATTTCTCCCGTCTCACTCTTTTTAGACAGATAAGAATGTATAAAACAATCTATCTATATAAGTGCAATGAGGCTTATCGCTCTAAAATGGCACAATAAGCCAGATTATCTAATAAATCTTATTATAACAAATCTCATTTATATAGAAAAATAACCAAGAATTTGATTCTTAAATTCCTAAGTAAATAATAATTTTACCATAAAAGAATGGATGAATGAATAAATAAAGTGTATCAAACTATCTATTACAAAGAAATCAGCGTTTAAATCATAAATCGCTTAAGAATGAACAGCACCGTACTTTTAAAAAACCATAACTTAAGCGTATCAAAATCAACTATGAGGATGGTTTATTATTTAATTGCATAAAAAAGGTAGGAGTAAGTACTCCTACCTCACATTAGAAAATTTATTTTCGCGAAACATTAAGCAACGACTGCTTCTAATGCCTTTACGATTTTCTTTGTTAAGTCAACTACGCGAGCAGAATAACCCCACTCGTTATCATACCAAGCAAGTACTTTTACTTTACGAGTACCCATTACCATTGTTAACAGTCCATCTACTGTAGAAGAATATGTTGTTGTGTTGTAGTCTGATGAAACTAATGGTTCCATTGAGAAGTTTAAAATCCCTTTTAATGCACCTTCACTAGCCGCTTTGAAAGCATTATTAACTTCTTCAACAGTTACATCTTTTTTAAGATCTACTACAAGGTCAACAAGTGATACGTTAGATGTTGGAACACGTAAAGCCATACCATGTAACTTACCTTTTAACTCAGGTAATACTAATGATAACGCTTTAGCAGCACCTGTTGATGTCGGAATAATGCTATCCGCACATGCACGAGCACGACGTAAATCTTTATGTGGATTATCTAAGTTCTTTTGGTCATTTGTGTAAGCATGAACTGTAGTCATTAAACCACTTTCAATACCAAAAGTATCGTTTAATACTTTTGCTACTGGAGCTAAACAGTTTGTTGTACAAGATGCATTTGAAATAACATCATGTTGATCAATATCTAACAACTCATCGTTAACACCCATTACAACTGTTACATCTTCATTCTTACCTGGAGCAGTTAAAATAACTTTTTTTGCACCAGCTTCTAAGTGCATTGCTGCTTTTTCTCGATCATTAAATTTACCAGTTGCTTCAATAACGATATCTACACCTAATTGTTTCCATGGTAAAAGTAATGGATCACGTTCACTTACTATTTGAACACGCTTACCATTAACAATCAAAGCATTTTCTTCTGCTTCAACTGTTCCTTCAAATCGTCCGTGGTTAGTGTCATACTTAATTAAATGTGCTAACGTTTCTGATGGATAACTCGCATTAATAGCAACGATATTTAATTCATCTTGAACAATTGCTTGGCGGAAAACCATGCGTCCAATACGGCCAAACCCATTAATTGCAATAGAAACTGTCATTATTTATATGTCCTCCTGTATTCGCAGTAATATTATTTTATCTTTTTCTTAAAATTAGTATAACACATTTAAGCAAAAGTTGAACACATTTTATTATAAAATTAAAAATTTCTATATTCTGAAAACTAAATCTGTAAAATCTTGAACCCTTAGAAGCGCACTGAGCGCTTTATTTATCATACAGTAGAAGTTTTTCCTTTCTACCTTGGATTATTCTGAAATAATAAAAAGGCCGACTCCAATAAGTCGACCAATTGTATAGCATATTTGGTTAAATAAACCGAATTTTGCTTATAAAATCCTAAATCTTATAACACATTCCATTTACGAAGAATCGCTTCTAATTGTTGAGCTGTTTCTTCAATCGTTCCATTATTATTAATTACCGCATCTGCGCCGTGTATCTTCTCTGAAAGAGGTAGTTGGGAAGCAATGCGTGCTTTTGCATCCTCTTCAGTTAATTGGTTTCGTAATATTAGACGCTCTAATTGCGTTTCTTCAGAAACATAAACAACTAATATTTTCTCTACAAAATGCTGTAATTTACTTTCGAACAATAATGGAATATCCATAATTACGGTTTTTTCACCATTCTCGATATACTCATCTCGTTGGCGTAACATTTCCTGACGGATTGCAGGATGGATAATGCTGTTTAACTCTTTTCTCTTCTCTTCGTCATGAAAAATTATCGACCCTATTTTTTGCCTATTCATCGCACCATCTTCCAATAATGCATCTTCCCCAAATACTTCTACAATTTTTTGTAAAGTAGGTGTACCTGGCTCGACAACTAATCGTGCAACTACATCAGCATCCACAATAGGAAGTCCATAATCTTTCAACATTTTGGCAACTGTGCTTTTCCCACTAGCAATACTACCTGTTAGACCAATAATCATTCCCCTTAACACCCCTTTTAATGCTGACACTTCGGACAATATACCGAAGTTCGCCCTCCTATATTTAAAGACTTGGTAGTTGTATGACATTGAGGACAAATTTTCTTTCCATACATTTTCAAACGGTTCTGCATCCCACCTGCTTCCCCATTGATATTACGGTAATCCGAGATTGTCGAACCACCCATCTCTATACTCTCCTGTAAAATTGTGCGTATCGCTTCAAACAAGTCAATTTTTCTTTTTTTACTAATACGATTTGTTTTTCTAGCCGGATGAATTCCCATTTTAAAAAGAGCTTCTGTTGCATAAATATTGCCACATCCTGAAATAACTTGTCCGTCCATGATTACTTCTTTGATGGGCTTGTTTTGATATTTTGG